>ENA-OXQH01000045-OXQH01000045.1-human-gut-metagenome-genome-assembly--contig:-NODE-45-length-36788-cov-10.3651_pt1 | contig 36788 bp, 44 predicted proteins | sample MGYA00249578_ERZ652555 | MGnify/ENA primary metagenome ERZ652555 (study PRJEB26925, sample SAMN05826901) | human gut metagenome | biome: ENVO:2100002; feature: ENVO:00000062; material: ENVO:00002003... | reverse complement strand
CTCAGTGTCTCGTGGGCTCGGAGATGTGTATAAGAGACAGACGTACTTAAATATATATATTTCTACTACATATATATATAAATGTTACCTTTATATATAATAAGTACTATAAATATAGATAAATACTAGGTTTGTTAGGGTAACATTCTAGGTAACATTCGGGTAACATTCTGGTAACATAGTAACATTCTCAGGTAACATTCTTTTTGAGAATATGGGGGTATTTTCAGGAATGTTACCTTCGAAAATTACATCAATCCGGGTATAATTGAGAATCCTCTTTGGGCTCCATAAGGCCCAAATTTTTTCATCGAATCAAACCTCATTAAGAATGGAATGTTGTCTAAAATTTGATTAAGCTCACGGCTATCCGACTTTTTCATCCAAGATAATGGGCGTCCAAAACATTCAACCCATACTTCTGCAGCGCATACCCTGCCACGGAATACTAGCACCTGTCCAGGTACCGCATGTGTGCCGGACATAAACATATCGCGTGCTTTAGGAGACATCGTGCTCCAGTTTTCAGGTACTTTCTGTTTCAAGAACTCAGCTACCACACCGGCTTTAGCATTTCCTTCCATATGGCTTTCACGTGCTAAATTTGCAAGGCGAAGCACTTCCTCATTATCTTCAATGATTAAGCTTTCCCCTTGACGGTATCTAGCTTTGGCCTCCGCCCACAGCTGATCCACTTCACCAGGTAAATTCTTAAATACGTTTTTCGTTGGTTTCTTTAAACCAAGTTGTATTGGCCAGAATCTGCGGTTGCCTGTGATGTCCTTTAAGAACTCATGTTGGTTAGTAGAACCAAAGAACACGCATTGGCGTGGATATTCTTCAGTACGACGACCATACGCCTTACGGAATACGTCGACCTGGCGTGATAAGAATTGTTTCGACGCATTATCTTCCGATTTAGAGTATCCGGTCATTTCACCGCCTTCAACTAACCAACTATTCTGGATACTTTCAGCGGCTTCCTTACCATCAAATGTGTTAAGCCCATCAGCGTACCAGTCCTTGCCCATTAATCGAATAAGGGATGATTTCCCTATTCCTTGGGCACCAACTAGTACCGGCATGGTGTCGTATTTACACCCTGGCTCGTAGGCACGTGCTACCGCAGCTACAAAGGCCTTGCGACCTACCGCACGGGTATACACGTTATCCTCTGCGCCCAGGTAATCGATGAAGATTGTATCTAAGCGTTCCACACCGTCCCAGGTGAGACTATCTAAATAATCGGTCACGGGGTTGAATGCATTTTGTTTCGCAATCAGTAGAACGCTATCTAAGACTTTATCCTTACCGGTGATATCGAAGCGGTTTTCTAGGTACCACTGGATACCACTATCATCGGTGTCAGTCCAAATACGTTTACCGTGTTCCGATAACGCCCATGGTAAGGCACCCATCGCCATATACCGACTACCGAACTTATCGTATGCGATACGGCCCTTGATGGCCGGGTCATGTGTTAATAGTTTAAGAATGTTATCACGTGTCTTTTTAAGCCCTTGATTATCGTTATATTTGAGTCCGGCGGACTTCATCCATTCAGTCTCGAGCATAGCGTTGGCGTCAAGGTCAGTTACATCGGTAGTATTAGTATTACTTATCGATTCTTGGAACACGTTCGTAGCTGACTCACGCGCACGTTCTTGCTGGATACTGATGGCCACCTCTGAGTCCTCAAAGGCTAGCTTACTCATCGCAAGGAACGATGGCATCTTATGCGGTGGTGTGCCGTCCTTGGCCGTCTCGTCGAGGTCATGGAACTTATGAAGTCTAACCAGGTCAAAGGCGTTTACCAGTTGTCCACCGCACGGATCCGTATTGTGATGCGAGTATAAGAACTTATCGTCATCGTAGATTACAGCACCGCCGATGGTAGAACCTTCGACGTAGGTTAGGCGGTCGTTAGAACCATCAACGTATGTATATGCGTTAGGTAAGAATGTATCGATTGCCTCACGAATACCGTACTGCCGACAAAAGGCGCCTACGATACCATGCTTGGATAACGGGTCCTGTTGCTTCGTAAGTAGCTGTTTCACTCTAACCGATGTCTCAGAGCCAGGTACCTGTGGCCATGACGCCACGTCCCGCCAATCGGTGTACTCAGCTAGGATACCGTCAGCCGATAAGAACGGCTTATCTGCAAATCTGAATACATATTGTGCATCACTGGAGCATCCTGGCCAGTACATAAGCCTCGAGGCTTCGAACGTAGTCGAGTCCATCATGCCGATACCGATTAAACTGGCCACCTTACGAGCGATAGGCTCGTACTCATCCGGTGTCATGGTACGGTCGGTTGGAATAACAACACGTAACCGTGGCCGGTGTGGCGTGTGTGAACGAGTACTGTACACGGCGTACGCCATACCTAAAGTGTCCACTGTACGCACTACATTATCCGTTTGGCCAGGCTCAATGGCGTCGAGGTCAAGGGTGATAAGGTCACGGCCGGTGACATTAATCGCCTTACGTTGGAGGCCGATTAAACTACCACCGACGAAACCGCCGATGTCCTTCAGTTTAGCCTGTGCAGACTTAGGTAGTTGATGATACTGCTCAACCGTTTCCGTAGTGCGTTGTGGTGTACGAAGTCGTTCGATGAACTCGGACCACATCAGCTCCGTTTGAATCCATTGTTTGGACGTGCGACTTTGGCCTACGCTAATTATTAGTTTTTTATCATTAATCATATGGCCAACGCCCTTTCTAATCCTTCATATAATAATCACTGGTGAATCCAGCGGCGGAGAGGTGTAATCCTTCAGCCCATGGAATCGGAGCTCCAAATAAGGCGTTAACCTTATCAAGGGTTTTCTCCTTATCCTCGGCCGGGATTTCCATAACCGCTTCATCGTGGATGTGCATAGTAATCGGATACCCTGCCATCGTCAATCGTCGGAGCGTAACTGCTAGGCAGTCACGAGCCACGGCTTGGGTAATGTTTTCTACAAGTTTTCCACCGTATGTACTATCATCCACCCAGGCGTTGTTGAATTGCGCCTTGAAATGGACGGCGTCCTTACCAAATTGGTTTTCCTTGATATACGCCCCTGGGTAGAATAACTTCCGCCCGCTTGGTAACTCTATCGTCATGTAGCGATAGCCGTATATCGGATCAATTTCTAATCGAAATATAATACCGTGGTCAAGGCCCATAGGGTTACCTGTGGTTACGGTATACACCGCAGCGTTTTCAACTTGGTACCATAAATCACGAATACGAGGTGATGCTTCACGCCATAATCGGACGATATCCGGAAGTTCCTCTTCTGCTAGCCCCATATCAAGGGCGCCCATAGCCTTTAATGCGTTGACGCCTCCTTGATACCCAAGGGCTAGTTCTGCGACCTTACCCTTTTGCCGTAGGTGTCCGTTTTCACCATGTTTCACTACAGGAACGCCAAACATCGATGATGCCGAGGCGCAGTAGATATCACCATCATGGGCGAATACTTGTTGACGCCACTGCTCACCGCTTAGCCAGGCTATAACCCGTGCTTCAATGGCGGAGAAGTCAGCTACGCATAATGTCTTACCCTCTGGGGCGATAATAGCCGTACGGATTAATTGTGAGAGTGTATCAGCTACATCACCATATAAGAGTTCGAGTCCTACACGATTACGATGTGTCACGAGAGAACGTGCGACGTCAAGCGTTTCGATGTAGTTTCTTGGTAGGTTTTGGACCTGTATCAGTCGTCCGGCCCATCGCCCCGTACGGTTGGCCCCGTAGAACTGTAACACGCCTCTGAGGCGATAATCTGATCCCCAGGACTCTTCCATCTTGACGTACTTTGATACAGAGGACTTGGCCAACTTCTTACGTAAGGTAAGAACACGTTTGGCCACCTGGTTAATGTCACTCTTGAGAGCGCCGTCAACTGTATCCTTAGTAAGGTTTGGGAGATTAGCCCCCGTGTTGGTGTTAATCCAATTGAGGAGTGCTTGCGTAGAATTAGGATTGGCCAAGCGTGTAATTTCCTGGGCTTCCTTTGTGAGGATGTTCGTGTTTTCTTCATCGATACATAGTGCTCCGAGGACGAGGTCACGGTCGATAAGTACACCACGATTATTGATTTCAATATCGATGTACCAATCGTTCCATGTCTCATCAGGTACAGGAAACGATGCGAGCCGTTTGTAACATTCCATCTCTGTCACTACGTCTTGTCTGTTGTACTCGACATAGGTTCGCCACTTTTCCGGTTCGTGATGTGGAAGGTTACGAGTACGTCCGCCATTAGACTTGGTCGGGTTACAAGGAATACTAAAATATCGGATTAAAGCCTTGCCAGCTTTATCCTTTAATTTATCTTGAGGTAACCCTAGAGCCACGCCTAACTTAGCAAGGCCCATAGGATACCCTAAATAGGCTCCGTGTATCATCGTGCAGTGCCATTGACGTAATGGAGTAGTATATCCAGCCTTATTTAGACAGGTGATTTCAAATTGTGCATTGTAGGCATGTTTAATGACGTCCGGATTTTTGAGGTCTGCAAGCACCTCATCCGGTATCACTTCACCCTGTGCTAGATCCACAACTTCAACCTGGCCAAAGTCATACGCGTATGCGAATAGGAGGATTTCGAAATCCTCCGCTTCGACATATTTGTATACCCCTGCGCCGATGTCATTGGATGAGAATGTTTCAATATCAATGTTGAGATGGCGCATAATGGCCGCCTATTACATTGGAAGGCCAGTAACAGGGTTGATAACTGGAACGGCTTCAGCACCACCGAATACATTTGCTGCGCTACCTTGCGGAGCACCGAATACGGATGCAGCGGATGCAGGTTGGCCACCTCCAAGAGGTTCACCATCACGTACCTTTTGTACAGGGCCTAAACCGGCGGAGATACCAGAGGATTGGTTATTGTAGAAATAGAAGTTAACCAATACGTTGGCATACATGCCAGAATATACTTGGCCAGGTTCAGTAAGTGGTTGACCTTGAAGGTCGACTACTTCAGGCTTGAATTTCATGGATTGAGACGCGTTGAACACGTAATGACCTTTACATTCAGGGCCGTATTCTTTACCACCAGGCGTGTAGCCATCGCCATCGTGGATTGGTGTTTTAGGCTGAGCCGGTACTTTGGCGCCATGTTTCACACGAGCATCAGCGATTGCTGCTTCAATAGCTTGTGTAATTGCTTGAACTTGTGCTGTATCGGACTTTGGTACAAGGATCATAGCGCTGTACTTCGCTTCGCTGAAATTGTTAGGGTTAGTATATGGTTCAAGTAAATGAACGAAAGATAAACGTACGTTTTGTAAAAGAACTTCTGTTGGTCTGCATTGGAATGCCATAATTAGTTACCTCCATTGGTATTAAACACTTGCGCCGCACTAGGTTGATTCGTGATACGTGGGCGCTTATCCGTATCAACTACAAGAGTAGGTTTGCCAGGGTTCTTAACGACCTGGTCGCCTACGAGTTCATTAAATTCTTTCTTACCTATAGCCTTTTCGATTTGAGCCAAGGTAAGAACTTTACGTTCATAGAGGATAGATTCATCTACCCCACCATTAATAAGGGTTTGAATGGCAGTATCGCCGTCTTGGAACGCTCTGGAGCCTCTGCCCTCTACGGCTTTCCAGCCAGGCACCTCTGCACCGGCTAAGGATTCAGATAAAGCATATTCCTTGATGTCCTTGTACCAGGATTCAATATCCTTACCGTGTTCTAGGTAGGTACCTAGTTCTTCAAGGCTAATCAGACGAGGGTCTTGGTTCGTGAATACATGCATAGCATCGAAATGCTCGCATCGTGTTCTGCATTGAGCCTTCGCCCTACAGAACCCACACCAGGCGCCAGCCTCAAACGTGTGGCCTTCCATTTCGTAGGCCTCCTTAGCCTTTGGCGCGACTACCTCCTCACCCCATTTACGGAGGTCATCGGAAGACATTTCAAACTCTGAAATGTTGTTAACACGAGGCTGTACGATGGTCATCTTGATAGTGCTGAACTTATACAAGAGACTGTAATCGTGCATCGCGCCAAGGGCGTATAACATCATTTGCGGGTTATGATCCGCATCAACTACAACACCTTTCCCGTGTTTATAGTCAATGATATGGAGCGTATCACCGGCTAGGATGATACAGTCCGCCGTACCGAAGCCTTCAGGTACGTATTGGCTAAAATCAACACGCTTTTCGATAACTACCACAGGAGCGACCTTGTAACTTAACATGATGGACTTGATGTATTCGAGATATACATCTGTTGTTTCATCCATTTCCGGAGCCCATAACTCATTCTTCTTGATTTTGTTATAGGCCCTGGTGTAGGTGCCTTTGGCCATCGCCGTAGTATATTTTTTCAGTTTCAATTCACATAGTTCATGTGCGAGGGTTCCTTCCTTTGCATATTCTGATGTAGTATCAGGGAAGGTCGCCTCTAATCGAGGCGCCCCCGTACAATGTAGCCACCTATGTGAACTTGATGCGCTTAGTAGCGCATGGCTAGCCATTAGATTCGAGCCCCCATGTTGCGAAGGTCAACTACGAGATTAGGGAATTGGTCTTTTGGAAGTTCAGGAAGGCTTGCCACTTTGTACTTTTGCATTAAACCAACGATTTCATTCGTACGGCCTGCATCCATTAATGGTTGCAATGCTACCTGAATTTCTTCCAAGGTGTATTCCTTAACCGGTGCTACAGGTACGGCCGGTGTAGGCGGTGCCTGTTGAGGTTCTGGAGTAGTTGGTACCGACACAGATGTCGATACCACAGGTGCTACTGGAGCAGGTTGAGCGACTGGAGCCACCGGCGGAGCTTGGACTGTGGCGGGCACCACAGGTGCTGTGGGCGGGTCTTCCGTCGTAGGTATATTACTGTAGCTGAGGAACAATTTAAGTTCTTCACAAAGGGATACATAGTTTTTTGCTTCAAAAGTGATTCTGATCATAAGAAACATCCTTTCTAGTTAATATCTAAATAATGCCGTGAACGTGTAGCAGCATGAGAACACAAATACCTAAGATGATGAATATGACTTGGCATGCTCTAGTCACCCAGGTATCAATTTTTGTAAGTCGATTAGTAACAATCTTTTCACGCTTGGCCTGTTCTCTTAAGGAGCTTCTAACATCCCAAGGACTAGGCGGAGCTGTTTTAGGTACTTCCGGTGAAACTAACTGCTCTATTGCAGTATCTTTCACAATCCGTTTTCTTCTATTCTTTCGGGCCATTCGCAATACCCCCTAAGATAATTGTTCTTTGGGTTTTGTAAATCCCGGTTTATCAATAAATTCCATAACCGTATCGGTTACTGCCTTTGCAAACGCGTGCAGGTCTCGGCTATAGTCGTGAGCGATAGCTACTACTGCACTAGCAAGAAGTGCGCCAAGCACCTTCTGGTCAGTTACTGTGGTTCCACATGTACAACGGCAGGAGCTGTAATCTTCGCTCAAATCCATATTGATTGATAGCGTGTGAGTTTTAGGTTTATTCATGGCGACCTCCTAAATGCGACGTTGCGCAGCAACTTCTTGCGTTAACTCATCAACTAATCGTTCTAACTTACTGATACGGCTTTGCGCATCCATGGCTTCAGCAATGTAGTCAGAGCCCTTACCAGTCTTGAAGGCAAGGTTAACTGTGTATTGGTTTTCAGCGCCCAATGTCATACCAGCACCAATCATTACACGTTCATTAGGGCGATAGAATGCTCCCAATGCTACTGCGTTAGCATTGCGGAAATGCCCATAGCTAATCGCAAAAGAGGCTTTATCATTACGATTAAAGTCAAGCGGATGTAAGCCACTTAATGCGGTACTAGACGCCCCCAACTTGTTAATGCGTTGGTTTGTAGTATTGATGCGGTTGTTGATTTCACTGGCCATGTTGTATTGGCGGTTTTCCAAATTCGTGATACGCGTTTCGTGGTTAGCAGATGTATCTTGAAGGGCACTGATATCAGATGTATTAGTACGCACCTTTGCGCCTAACGTGTTTATTTCATCGTAAGCTGCATACAACTGGGAGCCGTTAACAGCATCCAAACTGTCAGCCTCAACACGTCCTGCGGAGACGTTCTGCAACTGTCTGTTATATTGAGCCACCCCGCCTGCACCTGTGCGAGCTTTGGAGCCGAAGGATACGACTGCGCCTGGTTGTTCGCCGGCGAAGATGTGACGAGTGCCGTTAAGGTCTACACCGTCAACCCCTACCGCATCATCGGTCACCGAGTTGGTGCCGATAGCAACGGCGTTTGCACGATCTGCAATTGTATTATTGCCGAAGGCAACGGCATCAGTTGCTAATGATTTGGCATGCGTGCCGAACACCAACGCGCCCTGACCATTTGCCCCTGAGTTTGAACCAAATACTAACTGTTCCTTTTGGGGACCAATTTTGTTGTTGTAGCCTACTACGGCGGACTGGCCACCTGCTACTGTGCCATTATTAGCGCCAACCGCGACGGAGTTTTCGCCGGTTACGTTGTTGGAGCGACCAAAGGCCACGGAGCTTTCGCCTGATACGAACGCACCATTACCGATAGCAACGCTATCGTAACTGGAAACCCGGGCTTGATTGCCGATAGCGATGGTATACTCCACCAGGCTTTCAGCGTGAGCACCAAACGCGAAGGAGTTACGGCCGGATGCTTTTGCATCGTTACCACCGGCGAACCCATTTTCGCCGGAAACGGTATTATTCGTACCAAAGGCGATGCCGTTTGGAGCGGATACTGTATTTTGAGTGCCCGCGATGAATGCGGATGTAGCGTTTGTAGTTGTTGTATTATTCGTACCAATCACTAGGCTTGCGTCACCGTTAGCGGTGCCGTTAGGGCCTAAATTACTACCCTGTGCTTGTGCTTGTGCGAATACATTAACCGCTAACGCGGAGATTGCGAGCGTTACAATTACTTTCTTGTTCATAGTTCAAATACCTCGTATAATATAAGTGTCAAATTATTTTGATGTGGCCGTGTCAGTAGTTCCAGTACTGATGCGGTCGTTTTCTTTTGGGCGTTTAAGAATATCGAAGTCAGAAGGACTACCGATATCAACTTGTGCATGTGCCCAGGTGTCATAGTCGAATCCAAATTTCTTAAGCTCGACTACGGCCTGCTTACCTGAAGCGGAACGATCGATAATGCTATTCAGTGCATTCCGCGCTGACTTCAACTTACGAATCTCAATTTCGTAAGGTTTGGCCACTTCAAGGACTGCACGCCACTTTTGGCCCTTCTCGGAGTTAACATCGAGATTGTCATACCACCATTCGTGGAGCGGTTTGCACATGCGTTGGATGAAATTATCCGCATCAGGTACTAGCTTATTGGCTAGTGTGCCATAGCCCAGTTCTTCCAAACGTTGGGCGCCTTTCCGTGCTTCACGTAAGCCGTTAATGACTTTGTGGAACGCTTCAGCAGCTGCTACACGTCCGTCAGCCTCAAGGCTAATGTAGTGTGATTCGAGCGCTACGCTTTCCGCTTCTGTTTGTTCCAGAAGCCTAGCGTTGTACAGACTTCTAACAAAGGTCCGTACGTTGTTCTTTGTAGGGTTCTGCATAGGAACCTCCTTTCTGCTAAATTGCAAAATATACTACCGTTGGGCTCCGTACCAATTGGCCATCATTGCCCATGTGAGGGTTGCCTCACTTAATACTGGCTAAAGTCAAATAATAACCCGATATCGATACTCAACTTATCGGCCAAGATAACCGCCTTCCGAAAGGACATCGATTTGTTCGTTCCTTTGAGATGGCTGTACAGGGTTGCGTAGTGCATCCCGCACATCTCAGCGACGTCTTGGATGGACAAGCCCTTATCAGCTATCACCTTACGGAACACTGCCGGCTTCATGCGGTAACCAAATCGATTGCCCCAGGTCTTTTGTTGAATCGAACACTGGTCGAATAAGAAGTCGATTCGTTGGCCAAGGCCTTTCGCTACTAACCTGGCCGTGCATATCCTCACAGGTAAGTGCTTAGATAGTTTGACCAGGGTCATCGGATTTACTCCGATGACTTCCGCGAAACTGCATAACCCATATGGCGTGTTACCGTAGATCAGTTTCTTAAGGTCGAAACTGGACTTTAACCGCATCATCGGGATGATTGGTTTTCGCCTCATCGTTGTCTCCTTTTGAGCCGTCTGATTGTTTGACCTTGCTCGGCCACAATCCAAAGCGCCAAACCTAATGCACATTGGACGAAATACTGAGTAAAGCCTATGCGGTCAATCTCGAGGCTACCAACGGAGCCCATGAGGATTAATCCGGCTACTAATTTAAGAAATGCATGCATGGTTAAATGCCTCCTTGATGTATTCTTCACTTCTCCCTGTTCGTGCCAGGTATGTTTCAAATCCGAACCGGTCAATGACGAAGGTTCGTTTCTTGCCTTTGCCATAACAATAGGCGAAGGCCTTATAATGGTTGTTAGCGATGCCCTCTCTAACCGCTGTAAGGGTTAGGCCTAAAACGCTAGCCATTTGTTTCACTGTAATGGTTGGGTTCATAATACCTTTAACATGATTACAAAGTAGATAATCATAACGGTTAACGTTATAAAGGACAACAATCCAAGGATTCGGTTGAACCAGAGGTCAATCTTAGCGGTTCGATGAATCTGTTGGACATATAAGTTTTCGATGATGATACGATCATCTTTTTCATTGTTCATAGTTACCTCCTATACAGGGTCAATGCCCCAGAAGTCATCTTCTTCAGTTGCATCAACTTGTAAGTGTTCAAGAATTTTGGCGATTGTTCGTACCGATACCGGTCTGCCATTACACGCCGAAAGGATTGTGCAGGGTGAAAGCCCGGTCATAGTGGCTAGCTCTGACCGAGATACACCGAGCTCCTTCATCCGACGAGCGAGTGAATCTTGATACAGGTACGTTATGCAGGATTTGCGTTTGTTCATAGTGCTTGCCTCCTATACAACGCTAATATTCCGTAACGGTTTAACCGTAATTCGCTATAAAAAAATAATGTCATCATATGCCACATTGAACACCTCTTGAATCTTCTTGATGTGTGGCACATCCGGAAATGAACGCTTACGCTCCCAGTTCCCCCAGGTGTCAACTGATACGCCAACATGCATTGCTGCTGTTACCTGAGACCAATTTCTTGATGCCCTCAACATCTTCAACGTGTACTTCATAGGCTACCTCCTTTCTGATGTTTAGTTCCTGTTTACAGTTATCATTGTAGTACGGATAAACCGTAATGTCCATAAATTAATCATAAAATATTGTAAAATTTCCGTAAAATATTGATTTTTTTACGGAGTTATCGTAATATATAGGTATATTAATGATATTAATTTGAGAGGATTTCAACATGAGTGATTTAGGTAATAAGGCTATTATGGCTGAAAATATCCAACGCTTAATGGATAGTCGAGGCATAGATCGTAATAAAATCTGTGCTGACTTGGGCTTTAAATACACGACTTTTACCGACTGGGTTAAAGGTAACACATATCCTAGAATTGATAAAATAGAGATGATGGCGAATTATTTTGGGGTGCCTAAATCTGAATTAGTAGAAAAGTATGTTGACGGTGGATATTATTCTGATGCGGAAGCAGCCGAATTTGCGGAGTACCTACGTACACGTCCAGGTGCGCGCATGCTCTTTTCCGCCGCAAAAGATATTACTAAAGAGGAGATGGAAGAAACAGTCAAATACATAGAGTTCTTAAAATCTAAACATAAGTAATACACACAAGGGGGAGTGGTAGTATTGGTTATTAACCTTATCTATTGTGACTTACCTAACGCGAAAGCAGTTTCTGAAGAATCAGAAGATGTAGACACTCATAATATCTACATTAATAAAAATCTTCCCCATGAACGCATGAGGGAGGAAATAAAGCATGAGTTAAGTCATATTATTCATGATGACTTTTATGTGGATCATCACGTTAATTTAGTCGAGCGTATGGTTAGAATGTCCCAGATTGATGATGGTGACCTTGACGGAATCGACTTTTATCATCACATTATTTAACTTCGGGAGGTTATTATAATGACTGTCAAACGTATTTTGATTGTATTAATTAGTGCAATAGTTATCTGTGGCATAGCCCTATTCGCCTTATGGCCTAAACCGTCCATCGAGTTTAGAAATGAGTCCGTGCTTGGCCATACCGTAACGAACGTGGTCCTTGAGGACTGGACCCTCACATCCGCCCAGGGCGGAGAGAACTCCACGCTTACCTTCCCTAACGGGAAGTCTGTACAAGCGCACTGGCAGCTCGTACAGACCATACCGCCTGCACACCGATTCGATATATTCCCTGAATCGTTCTTCTACCACACCATATATGTGGCACCGGTTCAGCCAGGCCTCGTTGATTATATCAATACTAATAAGCCTACAGTAACGTACTACCTCAACGGAGAGGCTAAACAGATTCAATTTAAATAAGAAGTAAGCCCCTATCCGATACCGCTCAGATAGGGGCTTAGTTATAGGAGGATATATTATGGCCATGAAGCGTGCCAACGGAACAGGATCCGTTTATAAAATGAAACATAAAAACCTTCGTAAGCCTTACCGTGCTGTTATCACAGTTGGGTGGACTGCTGAAGGGAAACCAATTAAGCGTTCACTTGGCACTTTTACTAAGCAAGCCGATGCGTACCAGGCGCTCGCACAGTTTGCAAGTAACCCGGATGCATTTGCTGAACGTAAAATGACTACCTTTGGCCAAGTATTCGATTGGACGATTGACGAGTCAAAGCGTCAAGGGTTATCTAAAGGGCGTATCCAACATATTGAAATTGTGCGGGACCACTTTGCGCATCTCTTAGCACAAGATGTTACTACCTTACGGGTTCCCCATGTTCAATCATTCTTTGATGACCCGACCAGGAAGCAATCCTATCTTCAATCAGTCAAAGCTATCTTGGTTCGTGTGATGAATGTCGGGATAAAGCATGAAGTGTTAACAAAGAATTATATGCGCGATATTATAATCTCAAAAAATGCCCCTAGTACACGCATAGCGAAAGTTTTTACTCCGAGCCATATAATTACACTATGGGAGCATAAAAACGAGCGTACGGCTCAAATATTGCTACTTTATATTTACACCGGACTCAGAATTTCCGAGCTATACGGTATTAAAATTGAGGATGTGCATCTAAAAGAACGATACATGATTGGTGGATCTAAAACGGACGCAGGTAAACGTAGAATCATACCAATAGCGGAATGTATTTATCCAATTATATCTGCCTTCTACAGTGAAGCTCAATTCAAACGCTCCAATAGGTTATTTAAATCTCCTAGTAAGACCATATATCGTACTCATTTTACTAAAATATGCCAAGAACTCAACTTGGGCGAACATGTACCACACGATACGAGACACACGTTTATCACCATGTGCAGTAATGCAGAAATTCCGGAAATTATTGTTAAGCATATTGTTGGCCACTCCACTGCCAGCAATATCACACAAGACATTTACACGCATAAGACTACGAATCAATATGTAGAGGCGGTGAATAAATTACCGACCTACGATGACCTAATTAAGGGTGAGCCACGGTTGAGCTACCGTAACGAAATGTAACGATTTTTGATAATTTTAAGAAAACGAAAACCCAGTAAACAGCGTGTTTACTGGGTTTTTATGGTTATTCTAATATCCTCTTTTAATAGTTTCTATAGCCTTAAAATACTGATTAATACTTGATTTATAGTATTATAGGGTGAGCCACAGTTGAGCTACCGTTCTAAATTCTAACAATTTTTAAACGTTTATCGTTTCAATTATATAGTATATTTACAAGACATTCAAATGCTTTCATCTACAATTAAAAGTAAAATAGGGCCTACCAACCTAGATATTTTCTAAGTTAGTAGGCCCTTTTAATCTTTTGTCATTCTTTCGATAATCTTATGAAATCAATCCATGAGTCCACCTGCTCATGCTCAGGAGATATATGGATCACCTCTCAGTCATCGACGAATTGCACCTGCTAATCCGAATACACCGCTTACCACAGCCCATGTATCACGTTGCCTTTTAAGGCGCTGTTCTGTTCGTTTGTTGCGTTTGATTTGCTCTGTCAATTCTTCTAATGAGGTCGAGGCTTCGTTCAATTTCGCTTCTTGCGTTGTCAAGAGATTGGAGGCTTTCGTTAATTCTTGCCCCTGTTTCTCGTTGATTGCTTTGAGCGCGTTCAATTCCTTCGTCCGTTCTTCGTTGATAATCTTCAATTCTGTTAATGCTGTTCCCTGCGTCGCGGTTAAGCTGTTGGCTTGCTGCAATGCTTTCTCGGAGTTGTTGATTGAGCTTTCTGCTTTCATCAAGCGCCCTTTGAGTTCGTTCCAACTGCTCACGGGTACGCTGATAGTCGGCTCTTGTGTCGAGGTACCCCCTGACGAGGCTGCATGTGAAACAGATGAGAATAATGCTAAGCACACCAAGAATAACGCGCCTAAGAGTAAACGCAGATATAATTTTGTTCTTGAAAGTTTCATACATAGTTGCTCCTTTCTAAATCGTACTACCCCACTGAGCGCCCCACCATCGAGCGGTGCCACGTAACCAGTCGCCACCGCTCCATCGTTCGTCGCCTTCATGAGCCACTAAGAGGTCCCATCGGTCAACGTTGGAGTCTGGGCCGTAAGTATTATTTGGATAACCCGTCGGATCTAAATAATAGAGGTCAAGGCCGTCCTTATTATCGGCCGCCTCGGCGTGTGTCATTTGATGTTGTATATCAAGTGGTACACCCGCGTTAATAGTGAGCACTGCCATAATCTGTGTCATAGTGGTTAACTGTTCTTTTGTTGGCGGTTCGCTACCTAAATTATTTTCACTAATTGCATCCCAACATGCTTCAATAGCTATGCCTACGGCATTACTGTTGCGCATGTAAGTGTGTTCCTTATAATCTGTTAAGGCCTCCATATCGGTCCACATCGTACCATCTCGGTCAATGTTAATATGGTAATCCTTGAAGTGCTTACCACCTTTAACCCCGGTCCAATGCAGGTAGGCCTTTTCAATTTGGCCATATGCATCTAGCGCTAAGGACTGTAACTCGTCCATTGTAAGTTGTCTAAACATTAATTATTTCCCCCTCTCATCATGGTTAACATCATCTGCTAATTGCTGTATGCTAGGTCGGTTCAAAGGTACTGTATTCTGTTCCTCTAGCTTATCTGGTATACCATTATGGTCTTTGTCAATAAACATGCCACACAGCCCTACAATTGACATAAGCACTGATGGAACGAATATATGGTCAATGATAAGAATACCCTTATCGATAAGCTGATTGGCCTCAGGCGCTACATAGCCATTAATCGTCGATAATACATACTGGGCAACGACTAATATCATCGGTACTAGCATGACGAGGACTAGCGCCCTCGTTGCTAATACACCAGTTGGCCGTATGCCAGCTATTCGGATGGACTGATATGACCGCTTGATGCGGTTAATGATAGTTAACTTATCCATTACCCCTCCATGCTCTGATAATCTCAAGTACACTTTGGAATACCTTTCCAAAGTCGACGAGGTCATCTTCAACCATTTCACGTAAGTTCTCAATAATGGACCAACATTCGGAGAAGAACGGAATCAGCATGAATAGGAATGAGAAAATATGGTCCAGGAAAAGTTCCGTATTTGGAATCGGGATATCCGGTAGCGATTCAAACACTACCGATAAGACCATCCACGCTGGATACTGGACGCATAACTTCGTTAGTAAATCGGATCGTAAGCGTTCACTCATCAGGTACCTACGTTTTAGCCCTGTAGTAGCGTCAACATATCCACCCTTTCCCCATCCATACCATGCGAGCGTTGTAAGTAATGATATAGGCGTATTGTTCCTGTGATTATCCTTGTTATACCTTAGCACCTCCGTCGTAATGCGTTGCGCTGCGTCAATGAATAGTAGTACTGTGGTTAATATGATGATAACGCCCATACTGACAATATGCTCATGTGACACACCGCTAATCAGCATTACTAAAATGTCGTTCAATATATCCATTCACTCCCCCTAAGTGTGATAGTTAATAAGGGAGAACCTACCTGAGACTTTTAGATCGAACGAATCCGTCAGTGTCCGCCAAGCCTCGCCCATGAAATCAGTTAATTCTTGCATGTGTTCCCCCTGTGGTTCGATTGATTATAACTGGTCCAATATGGCAACTGGGTACCCTCCGTTAACGTACCGATGTTGAGCCTTGTCATATTCTAAGCTGCTAAGGCTAAAGGTCTGCAACTGGGTACCCTCCGTTAACGTACCGATGTTGAGCTTATTATCAAATTCACCACCATGATTGATAGTAAACGATACATTTTCTGGCGTATCTACATAGATAGGTGTTTCTTTAGACGGTAGAATTGTAGAATTTTTTGAGCCCATGTAGCTAACGCCACACAATAAGGTTACTTTTCGATTGGCTTTAATGGTAATTCCCTTAATTGGCTTAGATAACCATGCATAAGGAATAAAGTCAAACGCGATATTTGTACCAGTCGCCACGCTATTCGTTACATTAATCTTAAGCACATCACCATACAACTTATACACACTGCCATTTACTTCGATAGTATCATCAGCAGGCGCACCAGTTTGAACGCCAGCAATCTTATAATCGCCTACTTTTACGCCTGTAAAATTATGATAAGTGAGTTTAATATCATCTTCGCCTAGAGGCGGAATTGTAACAGCGCAAGTCCCAGTACTGTCTAGCGTGAAAGGTGCATCGTTACCTACTACCTTAACACTATAATGGGGTTCACCTGTTACTGCTACAACCTGTTGCCCTTGGATTACGCTCGGAATAGTCAACGGCTTAAATTCAGTACGAGGAAACGGCTTGCCAATGTTTCCAATCATGGCTGTGAGCACATCGTCAATATTTGTACTTTCGCACCATACATTACCTTGCAGCAACAACTGATGAGCGTTGTCAGCCGTGGCACTTGCGCCGTCTCGCCCGTCCTCACCCTTATCGCCTTTAGGACCTTTCAAGGCCTCTAATTGCTCTGGTGTGAAATCCTCATATCGGAATGGGTCGCCTTTCGGTCCAGGTTCACCTTGAGGACCTTGTAAACCTTTCAGACTATCAAGCCATTCTTGTTCAGTGCCTCTGAACCCATGAGCCACCGCAATAGCATAGGCGCTTTTACCTAAACCCTCAATAAGTGGTAATGTGCTGTCCTTATCGAGTTTTAAAATTAATTCATTTGTTTCCATAATCGTGTTCCCCCTTATTTATGCATTGAAATATCTGGAACGATGGTGACTGTCCCCTGTCCGAGCTTTATCCACTTATGATCATTGTAGATAAACGCATCGTACAGGTAATCACCACCCTTTAATTGGGCTTTAGCGGAATCCTTTCCGCTGATGAAGAACCCTACTTGTTTAGACTGTACCACAGGTGTTAACTCTAATTTCATATCATCATAGGGCCGTTTACGAATTTTGCAGACGGCCTCGTATTGACTTAGGTCCATATCGGAGCCAGGCGGTACGACGTATGTCATACCGAAGTCCTGCCCTGCGTATAAGGTGATGTCTTGTTCAATCATATAGGCCTCCTTAGATTTCAGCTAGGTCAACGGATTCAGAGAAGTGCTTATGTTGGTCTAATTCGGATACGATATATTGGAGTGTTCCTGAAAACTTTGTTGGCCTAAAAAAGTTAGGTGGCAAACTTGCAGACGGATAGGCATACACTACATTTCCGTCAAATCCCACAAACTGCCCTGGTACTGCGTTAACTACTGTTAACCCTAATTTAGTGACCTCATAGGTATGAGACTCCTTGAACTTATCCGAGGTAGTATCCGCCTCTCTGTATTGTTTAAAGCATGTATCCTTGGCGCGGATATAATAATTTGCGCTGTTAAACACAGACTTGCCTTTTCCATCAAATACTTCCATGCCGTACGTTTCAGATTTTGAAATCTTGTTTGAGTACACATAGATTTCAAGGCCTCTTAGGATACTACCGATATCCGTCGTATACGGAACGTAAATCCGACATACGAACAGGGGTTTCTTTAAACCGGTAGCCGTATCAACGGCCATGCGTTCGCCAGTTGATACCATTTCTATCGGCGAAGCAGAAGCCACAGAGTAAATATAATACTCATCGGAGTCCCTATGCGTGATTGGAATTGTAATGAGGGCCGTAGATGAGGTGGTTCCCTTTGCCCTAACGCTATAAGATTGAGACTGCGAAATTCGGTATTTCCAATCAGTTGTAGCCCCCACGTTAATATAAGGGATGTCACCAGTACCGCTAAACGTTAACCGATGCTTAAGAAATGCACAGGTTTGATTATCATCGAGCAGTACGTTTTTCTTGTTATTGATTACTTTTAAAATATTCATTCGCATACTCCTATCATTAGCTTCACTTGACATGGTCTGCCGATATAGGCCTTATTGCCAGGCGCGAAAGTAACTGTATCACCGTTAATATAGCTGACATAGTCACCTTCATAGTCATTCGAGCCACAGGTACCATAATATTCACGAAGTGCGAATAGCTTTTGGCCTTTGTATATGTCAGTCTTGACCGAGAACTCAGGCTCAATAGTTGTGAGTTCTTTAGTCCAAATAATCTTGGTAAGCCCTGTAGATAAGTCCGCTACAGTCTCACCGTGTTCATCAAATACTTGTATTCCAGCTGGCACAGTATCACCTTTCTTTCTAAATAACGAAGTCAGCTTTTCTTTTAACCACTTAATTAGTCGTCCCATAGTCCTAACCTCACTCTCAGTACATTGTTATCATCAAACACTTGAATTAAGTTATCCGATATCTCAACTCTTGCGCCACTCGTCTTAGTTCGAAGAGTGCCAATCGTTGCCGTAATAGCGTCTAAGCTATCCACCTTTAACTTATCGGCGGTAACACTATCCGCTTGTAACTTATCACTACTAATGGATAAGGCTTGAATCTTATCCGCACTCACGGAGTTAGCTTGGATCATGCCCTCCGTGATGATGTTATTATCGAACAGTGCTTGGCCAGTTACGTGTAATAGCTTGCCATCAATTCGAGTGCCTTCCGGGGATAAGTTAATCCGACTAACAATATCCTTACCATTCATATTCCCGATGGCTTGTGTCACCTTAAGGTCAATACCATTGGATAGCGTAGTAATTTGACCGGATAGGTTCTGATTAAGGTCAGATACCCTTTGGGTAATACCCTTATCAAGTTGAACCAATTTAGATTCGAACCCATTAACAGAGGTTTTCATCGTTCCAACTTCAGAGCTCATCGCTTTAATCGATTCGTCCATAGCTTTTAGCCCTAATGCTTCCGCATCAAGTAGGCTCTTGTCAACTCTGTCCTTAATAGTGACTGACTTCTCAGCGACTAAGCTACTACCAAACACATCGACATATTCACACCGCACACGATATACCCCGGCTTTATTGGAGTAGGTGAGCATGCTCGATGTAGTCTCTAAATCGTCCGTACGATCATCGCCAATAACATGGCAACGGATTACATATGCCTGTGGTGGCTTCGCCCCAAAGTACAGGCTGAACCCTCCGAGTTGGTCCTTGACCTCGAACGTAGGCGCCTCTAACTGTGGCAAGTTATACGAATATGTTGCTGGCGTTGAGTACTTACCTAGCGTACTTCGTGCATACAAGTACACTGTGCCGCTTCGTTTCGTAAGTGGTAGATTAGCTGAGGTACCTTTTACCTTTGCAAGTAATGCGTTGGTATCCTTGCCTGGGTCATTATCCGTGCGTAGTTCGTAGTAGTCCACGTCAGCGTTCAATACATCGTTCCATGATGCGGTGGCGTGGTCCTTGAATGATACAGTAAAGTTCTTAGGCATGTCCGGTACTTCGTCCATCGCCTTGACTACGACGTCAACTACCTGGGCTGTATCGGAACGATTACCAAACCTATCCACGGCCACGGCCTTAACCTCGTACTCTTCACCAGGGCCTAATGCCTTGATAATAACCTGGCTATTACTGTTACCCGCGTACTGCCAATCTTGACCAGCGATAACTTGGCCGTTCTTAGATTTGAGTTTGTACCACACCTCAGCACTATCAAAGTTGCCAGGATTAGCCGGTGGTTCGAACATCACTTGAAGGTCATAGTACACGCTCTTATCAGCGGTTAGGTTATACCGACTAATGACGTGTAGGTTCTGCACATCACCAGGCGCTTGCATCTTAGGAATCACGATTTCTTTAGTGACCCCTGTGGTGAGTTGCCCTAAATCGTTAATCGCTTGCACCTTAACCTCGTAAGTAGCGCCTAATAGTACATCGGATATCTCCGTGCTATTAGGTGATGCGGGGAAGTTCCCCACGTATTTCCAGGTATCGCTTTTAGCGTTCCTATAGTTAACCACTACGTTGGTTATCTTGCCATTACGAGGCAGTTGCCAACGGACGGCGATTCGTGAGTACATAATGCCATTCGCACCGTATACATCACTTACGAGGCCTATATCCTCGATGTCGCTACCAACCTCAGACTTATAGTCGATAACAGGAACAGAGCCATCATCGCTCGTATATACTTCTGGATAGTATTCCATACACTGTATCTTACGGGTAAGGTCTGTACCGCCTTCCGTAATAGCTAGTACCCTAAAGGGTTTAGCTGCTTTGGTTAATTCACCAAATGCGTACACGCCACCTGGTTCAACTGCAATTGATTCCTTAACCGTTACGTTACGGCCAATCACGCTTAGTACTGTGAACGTAGTCACCGCATCGGTAGCGTTGTTACGTATTAGTAATTGGTACTGCTTACCAGGTAATGTCGATACTTCCTTATCAAGGGTAATAGTATTACCTGTAACAGCTACTACTCGGCCACCTTCGCCCCATTCAGGTACGTCATGTTGGATAAGAATAATATCCCCTATGGTACACGCTATGGCGTCGGTGAAAGCTTCGATAGATACAGTACGCACCTCGTACTTATTGCATCGTAGATAGTGCTTACCATGTTTGAACGCCTGGTCTAGGCTAGTACACCCCATGAGCTCTATTTGAGCAGGGTTGGTAAGTGTGTCCGATTCATCGTAGGTGTCACCATACACGGGGATAACATCGCGTTCGTAGTCCTTATCCTTATTAAGGAAGGAGATTTCCACGGAGTTAGCACGGCTTTGGATGCCCTGGAACTCTTCGGAAAAGCTACCTTGCTTAATGTTGGCCACCGTGAATAGCTGCACTGGTGTCGACTTATAATCACTAACACAGGTGAATCTAGTTCCCTGTGGAATAACTTTACCTCGCCCTACGTTTTCCGGATATTTGAGCGCATCCCATAACCGGCTAGCGCTATCGTAGATATAGTTAAAGGTGAATCCGTTCTTATCGCAGTTATTGGCCCAGGCCTTAAATGCATCGTAGTCCATACGCCCATGAGGTTGGCCAAACACTACATACTCATCGCCAAACTTACGAGCCATGTGAAGTAGATCATACGCCGCCCATGCCGGGTTATCCGCACGTTGGACTTCGTACTTTTGTTGATAAGGGTTGAACACATACACGGCGGAGCGCTCTTGTATCCAGGATACTTCAGGGTCAGAGCCGTTAAGTTGAGATGTGGCCAACGCTTTAATACCAATAAGAGCCTTACCAGGATGCACGAAGTCATCGTATATAATCTGTGTCAATTGGTTCCAGTACACTTTATTGTTGTATCGAATAGAGCTACCGTCCTTACTGGAGCAACGAACACGGACTTCATACTGCGCCTTATCGAGGTTATCAAATCGGTACACACGATAGAACGCGGTGTTAGTAGCCTCTGTAACCTTGCCCTTATAGTCACCCTCCGCGATTTCCGCATCAGACTTTTGACGAGTAAAGGACCATCCGTCTCCGGATTTCTTAACGAAGGCTTGCATACCCTTTTGATTAGATAGTGGTAACTTATGCCACTCCTCGTCCTCCCCAACTTTCCGGATTTCCGCATCAAGAGTAACCGATGTAGCGTCCATTCCGCCTGTATCGTTGGAGTAATACAAGCCATTAGGGAAGCTGATAGTTAACTCGATAGCATTGCACGCGTCGCCTTGTACACGTTGCGTACTCCACCCGGTTTTTAACTCGTAGTTGAGTACTTGGTCCGCGTAGTTATCGTTGAAATTCGGGATAACCGTTTGGTCGTTGGTGCCTAATCGGATATCCACTTGCACATCCTGGTAGTTACTGATTGGGTTAGCGTTGATACGGATATCCTCGATTTTGGATAACTCGCCTTCACCGGCACAATATAAGAGGTTGAGGTACTGCTTTTCTCCATCACTGATAATGTGACGAGATAAGAGGAGCCCTGCGCTCTTCATACGGCCATATGTCACGGCTAGAGGGTACCCTTGACCGGTTACAGTTTTAGCCCCTCCCCATCCATAGGTATTAGCCTGTGCTGAGTCCGTATGAGACCGGTCAGCTTTTGGCTGGGTTAACTTATTGACGAGCATATTGCCAATCATACCAATGGCCATGGAGAGTACTGTACGCCATATTAGGCTTTGAATACCGAAGATGGCACCGCTTGCGATACCCCCGGTTGCGATACTAAGGCCGATGGTTAAAATGATTCCAAAGAACTTGCCATCGATTTGAGGCATGGCCACGATATAATCGCCATCGTTAACAATAGTATCAAGCGTAGCCTCTTGGCCATTAATGGAGTATACCCAGTCGCCATCTTGTTTAGCATAAAAGCTTAATGGCATATTTGCCTTATAGGGGCGGTATTGTGTTTCATGCTGATCCGGTTTAAACGGATTTCTTACTAGCACTACATTAATCATCGGCTACTCCTTTCTATCGTATATATGTTTAAGCCTAGGAACGTATTTAGATATATGTTCGATACATACACCGCTTGGCTTAGTGGCATGAATGAATCGACCATCACCTAAATACACGCCAACGTGGTCGAGTTCTTTACCCTTAAGAGAAAAGACCAGGACACTGCCCTCAATAGGTTCCTTGACCTCTTGCCACTCATCCATAGGAATATCTGTATAGTTTGGAAGTGTAACACCATTACGGCGATACACCTCGGCCACTACATCCCAACATTTGAGCTCCTCGAATGGAGTACCTAGCATATCAGACATATCACTTGTTAGATGCATACAGACCTCCCTGTGGAATCGTTGGCTCGCCGCCGAATCGAACGCTATTACCTAGTGTCCGACATCGTGACAAAGTCTTATTACACTCGGTCTCGGTGCCCTTGTATCCGCACTGAACACCTTTGAACTTGAATGGGCAAAAGTCCTTCATGATGCGGACCAATGGAAACCGACGGGTGAAACTAAAGTCCGTACCAAGTGTGAACTCCATCCATTCTGCATTAGCGACGGAGCCGGTAATCACGAAGTGTTCTTCTACTTCGCACACATTCGGTACATTTGTATTTATTACACGGACAATAACATTCGCACCTGTGAACCCTTGATTATCCTCCGCCAGGCGTTGGATTGTCCGTGTCACGTTGGACACGGACAATTTAACATTTGGAAGGTCAGTCGAGTTATGGTTGACGTCCGCTAATTTGAATGGGAACGCGATATACTTATTCCCTTGAAAGGTAATATCCTCGGTGTTATATACAAGCCGTACGATATCGCCTTTATATTCAATATCAAGGAGCATGAGCCATACACCTGTGGCGTCTATTTTGTTCTTCTCCAAGATAGAAGCTGTTGAAAGTGTTAACATGTTATGCCTCCTGTAATTTCACGGTACCAACCCATATGCCGTAGTCATTCGCTGCGAAGTCTAACTGGTCACTGAACCGTACCTTGATAGTTTCCTTCGTTTCAGGGTTCGTCCAGTCAAACACGGTCGAACAGTTGACTTCATCGAAGAACGCCCTGAGCCGTAAGTACTCGGAGGTGGGCACCTTATAATTTACGTTGTATGACCGTAAGGCCTTAGTAGTCTTACGACGACTGATAATCGTCATGTTCTCCACTTGGCCTTTATAGGTCATATCCGGTGTAGTTTCTTGAATTGGATATATTGGATATCTAATATTTGGAAATGTTGCCATGATTAACCTGCGGCTGCTTTAATCGCATCCCGCGCACCTCCTTTGTTATTCGTTACGGCTTTAACCATTACATCGATGATGTAATTTTCTCCATCGAATCTCGAGCTTTGTTGCTCAGATTCAAGGGCTTGGCCAGATTGGTTGATGATGTTAACAGTAACGTTATTCCCCTGATTACCACCTAGCATCTTACGAGTTTGGCTTGCGTTATAGATACGATGTGAAGCGTTGAACTGAAGGAGCTCTGGTCCGTTTTCACCGACCAATGTCATACCTGTAGGTGCTACCCCGCCGGACGCGAACTTAGAGAAGCCTCGACTACTGAACGCTGAACTAAAGGACCTACCTGTAGAGAATGTACGAGCACCTCCGCCAATATTCCCTATGCCTCCAGCCAATCCGCCGAATAAGCCTTGTAGTTTAGGTTGTAGGTATTGTTGAAATGATAGGTTCACCATCATCTTAATAATGCTGTTCGTCATATCCTTGAATATGCTAATGAGCCCTTTACTGAAGGACTTCGTGCCTGTGGCCATAGCCTCGAGGTTACTTGTCCACGTCGAATTGATATTACTCATGGTACTGTCAAAGGTCGACTTCGCAAGGTCCGCATAGTTCACTGTTTCCTCTTGATATTGGCGCGCGGCTTCCTTCAATCGAGATTTCAAGTTACGCCCTGCCATCTCCCATAGCTTTTGTTGGGCCTCAACTAGGTTCTTCTCAATCTGTAGACGTTGTGTAGCCGTCATCTGTGCGTTGGCTAGCTCGTCCTTGGAATAGTCGATGTAGGCTTGCAGTTGTTCCGCCAAGATGGCATCGGACTGGTCCTGTGTAAGGTGGCCAAGCTTTACCAGGTTGGACTGATGATCTAATGCTTCAGTCGTTTGTGTGTAGGCAAGTTCTCTGATTTTCTGCTCTGTATCGGCTACAAGTTTCAATCGTTCCGACTCTGCCTTCTTCTCAGCGAGTTTCTTGTCCCCTACAGCCTTGGTGTACTCACGAACGTTATCCTCAATCTGAGCCTTTTGTGCATCAGACTCTGCCTTGATAAGTTGGAGTCTGTCACCTGTACGTTCAAGGTCAAGTTTCGTAATATCCTCATTCATCTTACGAACGCGGATAGTTTGATTACGCTCCGCCTCCGCCAATTTCTTTTGGTATACTTCCTCATTCTTGGCCCTTACTTCTGCTACCAGGTTGGAGTTGGCCAACGCTTGCGCATTAGCGTTCTTAAGGGCATCGTTAGAAGCCGATACGCTTGCAGATGTGCCTACCAATTTAGCCGTATCGACATACCCTGTAACCGCCCCGAAATCACCTTCAACAGACTGCTTAGCAACTACCCCTGTACTAGAATTAGCACCAGTGTATCCGCCGTTACCGTCAGAGATTACGATGTGATTATCACCAAGGACTACGACGCCATCACCTGCTTGAGGCGTATATCCATCACCCGCCGGATGCCATGCACCCGCGGCGGCTGCCGCATCCATAATGGAAGGAACATATCTTGGTACGTCCTTTCCGAAGGTTTCCTTAACGGAATCAGCGAACAACTTGCCACAGTCTGTAGCCCAAGTACCATCGGCGCCTAGTGAGTAAGCCTTGCCAAGTTGAGCATTAGCTGCAGCTAATACGCCGGAAGCTTCACCGCTACCACCGCCTACGCTATTAAGCCCTGCTGCGGAACGAATAATATCTCGAATGTTCTTATTGTTCGATTCGTATTGATTCTTAGCGTTGAGTTTATCAATTTCGTACTGACTGCCGTCAATCTCCAACGATTGGAGTGTTAGGCTTCGAATCATATCGTTAAGACGTTCCACGGAGCTAGCTAATTTTTCAGCCGCTTGTTCTGCTTTCTTAGCTGCAGCTTCTTGAGCCTTCGCCGCTTTGCCAGCTTCCTCATTAGCCTTATTAATAGCTTCGTTATTCGATAGACCATTCTTAGCGTTCTCGATTTCCTGGTCTAACTTGGCCTGTTCTTCTTCAGCTTTCTTCTTCGCCGCATCAGCCTCTTCTTTAGCCTTCATCGCAGCGTCAATTTGAGCGCCTTCCTCCTTAGTGGCTAGGCGGTCATTCTTAATAAGTCCGAAGAAGGAACTATCCTCAACCCAGTACCGTCCGTCGTGGTTCGCCATGTAGGCTTCACTTGTACCCTTATCGGAGTTCATATTCCGATGGGCCTTCATACCATTGACTTCAACACCGAGGTCAGTACCTTTGGTACGCTCTTTGTATCGGTAGTCAAGCAATGCTTTACCCGCCAACGCAATAGCCAAGGCTACCCAAGGACCTGCAGCCGCTAATGTAGCAAGTCTCATGAATTTTAATGCAGTCGTTACGGACTGAATTACAGTAACCGCAATACCAGCCTCAAAGCTAAATTTCACTACCCCCGAGATAGCTTCCTTTTGTTCGGTGGCCATACTACTATAGGACTTTGTTAAGTCGATAGCCCATTGCGTGTAGTCCATAATCACTGGCAACAACTCTTGGCCAATCATGATGGCCAAACGTTTGCCGGTCTGTTCCATGTCCTTTAATTGGCGATTAAACTGCGCCGATTTCTTAGCCGCTTCATCGTCAATAATAAGGCCCATAGCACGTGCCCGGTCCTCGACTTGCTTCATCGCATCTGCAGACATATTCAACATGCCATGGAGTTGGTACCCGGTTTTACCGAACAATTCCATTTCGACGCGAGTCTTTTCCGCGCCATCCTTCATGCCTCTTAGGCGTTCTTGGATAATCTGGAATACTTCAAGAGTGTTCTTCCCTTGAATCTGATCAATACTAATCCCTAACCGACTGAACATATCGGTCGCAAGTTTCCCCTCTGCGGAGGCTGTTTGCATTTTATCTTGAGCGGTGGATACTGCCTTCGCAAACTTGGCAAACGCCGTAGTGCTTACGTCAGTCGCTACGCCCATATAGTTGGCCACGGAGATAAAGGTGCTAGCTTGCTCCGCGGTGGCACCGGTCAAGGACTGCATTTTTTTAACAGATAAATTCCAGTCGAGTGCCTCCTTGGCAAGCTTTGAACCTAGACCGGTAATACCGGCACCGGCTCCAATGGTCAACATTTCAGTTTTTAATTTCGCGAGCTCTGCAACTGTACCCTTAGAGGCGGCTGCGATTTTTTCCAAACCGGCTTGCGTATTCTTATCGGTCAGTTGCACTACGATATCTACTACATTATTCGACATCCTTATTCATCGCCTCCATTTCTAAGCCCTCTAATATCCACATAAGGTTGAACAACATCGGACCCAGATTGATATTGTTCATTTCCGCTATATTGCGAATAGCCGGATAATCGAATCCAGCTAGCCCTCCTGTGTGATATATACGTTGACTGCGTGATAGGGTATACAGTTTCATAGCTAATTTCGTACCAAATAATAGGTGTGGAGGATTGTATTCACACTCTAAGCAGTCGAAGGACTGCCGGGTGGCGGATTGTAACTCCCTACACCCTTGGCAATACTTCGGACGGTCAGAGGACATCCACCCCCACACCTCTTTTAGTTTTTTTCCGTTGCGTCTTGTACCTGGAAGGTAGCAGTAATAACTTTACCTGCAAAGTCCATAGCTTCCTTATCAGATACAGTATTAAGGTCCTCATCGCTGAGGCCATATACATCCATCAAGATGAACCGCATAATGTCACGGCTACGAATGATACCTGCCAGTTGATCATCTTCTTCGACTGGACAATATACGAAGTCCAATCCTGCTTTAATCAACATTTCACGTTCAGACCATGTGAGGGCTCTTGCTTTTATTTCCTTACCTTGAATCTTCATACTTACCTCCTATTAATACGATGCTTGCGTATTAGTTAATTCAAATAGAACGGCAGACGCCTCAGCATCATCGCCGTAGTATGCCTTGAACGGCATTTCGATGTTAACACCTTTAGGACCATCGATACCTGGGGAGTTACGTTCGTAAATCAATTCAGGTAATTTGATAACCAAGGAGTTATCACCTTTGGTGAGTGTCAATTCAAGACTAGATTCTGTACCATTTACAGCTTTATTTAAAAGGTCCATATTTTGGAAGAACGCTTTCAATGTACCAGATACACCGACAATACCTGTATCAATATAGGTACGGAACCCTTTATTACCGATAGCGTAGGAATCACCATCCAAACCGAAATCAATGTTAAGGCTTAGGGACAATACGTTAGCAACTGTCACGCCGCCTTCTTTGATTGTGGCTTCAAGGTTTTCAAACGGAGTAAATGTAATTTGAGTAGGTGCTGTATCAAATGGCACTGCCGCCATTGTTTCCTTACACCCCATTACGTCGATAGTGGCTGTTAACTCGGAGTCACCGCCAAAGTTAAGCGCCATCTTATTCATTCGAACGCCACTAAATTGTTGGTATGTGCTGATATCCTTATAGCCTTGCTCGAATGTAGCTGATGGCATATCCGGACCGATTTTGAACACATGCTTATGCGCGGAGCCTGCACCGGCTGTGGAAGTTGGAGCACCGAACGCTAATTTCAACCAATAGCCGAAACCGATTACATCAACCGGTGGTGTAATACTGCCGGATGCATCGATGTTACCACGGCTAGGCGCAGCTGGATTTCGCGTACCGCGAATTACATTAGAATCATTTAGATTTTGACTTGCTTTTAGAGAGGAACTAATGATTGGCATAACCACGCCACCGGTGGACGGTGTAACGCCAAAGTCAGTCTCAAAAGCCATTGTTAATTTGGATTGTGCGCCTTGCGCACGTTTAGCTACTGCCATGTTATCCTCCTATTAATATTCAACTTGACCGCCGATTACGTGCGGTATTTCTATTGTGAATGTGGCCTTTCCTGGATACACAGGGCGCCACGATACATTATCCGTTTCATAGTCAATGTTAATGACTGGATAATTAGGGTTGACGGCCATAATACATTCAATGAGTAGCTGACCAAGTTCATCGGTTTCAAAGGCCCCTGTATAGGTAATCACACGGCCATTACGCTCTGCTTCCTTCCGATGTACGCCCCATACGAGTTGGAGTGTATACGAATAGGAATCCGCAAGCCCTTCGGACTTACTATCCATAAGGACTATAACGCATGGGCAATCCTCTTCGAGTGGAGCCCCTGCATCGTCATACCCTACGAATATGGATAGGTCTTTACCGTACTTTGCTTGACAAAACTCATTGATATGATCATTGTCCTTAATAGCCTCAACCCAACGGTTCGCAATCACTGCGAGTGGAATTGTTTGCATAACTACCTCACTTTGTATACTCGATTACTTGTACCCCATGAGGTGTTACCGAGTGCGTACTCACCGATTTTCTTTTCAAGGAACGGTACGAGTTTTGGCTGAAGCGCGGTTCTCATTGGCCCGAAGGTTTCGCGAGGTTTAATGGTGAAGGTCGTTTTCCCCTTGGCCAATTGGAACCCATGCGCGAATAATTTCTTACGCATGTTTTCAGTAATTTCCTTGGTGTAGCCCTTCTCTATCTGTTCCCCTAATTTCTTAGCGGAGTTAGATAGCCAACCAACTTTGACCGATTCAGACTTAGCGTCGTACTGGTACCCTACGGCTCGGTACATCTTACCAAGAGGCGTATACCCAACTGTGCCGGCTTTTACACCACTCGCGATAAGTTCATCACGAGACTTATGTGTCCAGCCTTCGCGGTCAGCCTTACCGCCTTTTCGATAAGCCCTACGAACCTTGGCGCCGAATGCTGCTTCGAGTTGTGCCCTCATAGCCGGTGGCATGAAACTGGCGTATTTCTTACCGCCTGGCGCTCCAGATTTGATGCCTTCCTTGATAGCCTTAGACATCATGAAGCCCATGGACTTCATCGCCTTACGCATCCAATCTGGTTTCGTTTTAGCGATAAATTCAAGATACGGTGTAGCCCCATCATTAATAGTGATAGGCTCATTACTCATGGTCTCACCGTCCTTACGTTGGCCACGATTTCTAGGCAGTGCATCTTATCATCGCTATCGGAAATATGATCTACGTACCACTTCTTGCCGTGGATGTAGATTTCATCCTTCGCCTTAGGGAGTGGTATGTCTTTGGTTCGTATCCAAATCTTAGCCTTATCAGCTAATCCGGTTACGAAGCCTGAGCCCTTGCCATCGTACTCACCGATTTCCACGCTCGCCTTGATGGTCTTACCTTCATATGTGATTTTCTCACCAAATGCCCCCAGGAGGACGTTTTCATCGTATGTATACATATTTGTACCTCATAGGTTTAACGGGGGCGTAGGGCCCCCGTCATCCTCATAATATGGCTATTACTATGCGCCGGCTTTAACAGCTTGCACTAGCATAACTGTAACAGTATCTTGTGTAGCAGTTTTTGGAGCTACTGCGATACCCATTGGTTTACCGCCAGTTTTAACAGCTTTATCTGTCAAGAAGTTAACTGTATCGCCAACGTCAAAAGTAGCTGCTTTGTCAGCATTTACTTTGAATACACCAGTTACTTTAATAGCGCCGACTTCACCTTGTTTCATATCTGTGATAGCCACACCATGTAGCGCACCGGCCTCAACAATGTTACCGGCTTTGACTTCTGCAGTTGCAGTAATGTCAATGCGGTCAGTTTCTTGTACGAATTGTGTCATCATATATCGTTACCCCCTAATTATTTACCAGCATTTTTGTAAAGGCCACGGAAATCAAGTGCACGTACGCCTACGTCCAATGCAACTTTATATTCGATACCATCTACGTCGAAGCCTTGACGAGTTTCTAAGCGTGGAGCTTCTACACCGTTCAAGAATGTAGTTTCAATAGTATCGTGTTGAGTTGCATCCGCTACTAAGTACCATGCATCTGGGTCAGTGATTTCTGCATCAGCGATAACAGTGAATCGACCTTTGTATGGGTTAAACACCCCGGAGTTAATTCCTGCCACATCTGCAGTGGAGTTCATAAGTTGATATGCTACCATTTCAAGTTCAGGTGGAACGATTAAGTATTTAGGTGTGATGTTAAGTGTAGCAGTGCCTTGGATACCCTTTTGACGGCGCATAGCAGTTACTGCTTTAGCAATAGCTTTAACGGATAATGCTTCACCTGTGGATGCAACGTTACCATGTTTGCTGTTAAACAATGCAACGCCATCGTCCATCACTACGTCACCTGTCAATTGTGCGTATACCATTTTGTTCACCAAGCGTTTAGCCGCGGATCCGAAACGAGTTGCGATAGCGGAGAACATACCAAGGTCATCGTTGATGATTGCTTGACGAGTTAAGCTGAATAATTTGCCGTAAGTAGCGACTTTAGTTCGTGCGGAAGCTTCCTTGAATGTCATAGCTTTGAATTGGCTACCTTCTGGGACTAATTCCAAGTCGCCTGCTTCAGATAACGCTACGCGTGTGGCTTCCTTGAAGTCGCGGTTAGAGCCTTTACCCGCCCATAATTGGTAAGTAGTTTCTGCTTCGTTAAAGCCGTTCATTACGGATTTATTTGCCAAGTTGGACATGATAGCAGGGAATGTGGATGTGGAGTTAATAGCTTCACGAGCCAATTCCAAGTTATCCCCAAAGTTAGCACGAAGGCCTTCACGTTGTAATGCTTCACGTGCTAATTCAACTAAGGAATGTGCGCGTAATTCATTAGCACCTGGTGCCGGTTCAGCTACTTGAATACCCGCCGCCATTAATACTGCATCTTGTGCAGCTGCACGGAATTTATCGGATTCAGATTCGCCCATTTTAACGGACACGCCTGCATTACGTGCACGCAATTGGTCCATAACCATTGCACGTGCTTCGTCAACGGATTTGCCCAATACGATTGCTTCGTCTGCACCTTCAACATCGAAGTCGCGGAACATAGCAGTAATTTCAGAAGTACGTTTACGTTCTTCTTCCATAGCTTTCGCCAATTCATCTTTTGTGATACCGCCTTCAACTGGAGCGGATTTCACTTCTGGAGTTTCAGTCAATTTTTCTTTTTCATCCATACCTTTGTTTTCCTCCTGTGTGTCAATACTTGTATGAATTTGAATATCATCTGCACTGCGACCTACGCCGACCGTAGGGTCTGCAGGTACGGATACAATGCTGATTTCTAAAGGTTCCCAATCGGTGATGACGTACGCCGGGCCTGTGAAACGGCCATTCGTGGATGTAGTACTATCATCTTCTAACACTTCATAGCGTTTAATAGAGTATCCAACGCTAACGCCTTGAAGCGTTCCGGATTGGACTTTCTTAAATATGGCGTCAGATTGTTCATCTTCGTCAAAGCGTACTAGCGCTTTACCTCGATTATCTTCAATCCACACCTGTTCGATGTGCCCCACGACCGCATCACGATCATGGTTAAATAGCACGGTGCCTAAGCCATCATTAAATCTATCGAGATTGATACATTCTTCATCGTGGCAAAGGATTTCATCGCCGAACCAACGGCCATATGGCGTCTCGGAGGAGAAGGAAAGCTCCACCGTCCGATTGTCGGAGTCGACTTGGTCAATCGTAGATTCACGGCAATAGTTGCCATAAATGCTACGTTTTTCGTTTTCGTCCATTGTTAGCCATCAGCTCCTTCCTGTGATTGTTGGACATTATCGTCACTATCTGGGTCCATCAATGGTTGCAACTCACTGGAATAATCAAGTAACACCCCGAGCTCCTTGGCTCTATCCTGTTCGAGTTTCCGTTGTTCAAGAACTTCCTCCCAATCACGCCCAGATGCTGCGCACACATCCTCTAGGGTTGTAAGACCGGATTTGATGGCTTCCTTATTAGCCGACACTTCCTTAACTGGGTCTATCCATGACCAACCTGGTGCAAGCCAAGATACTTCTTGGTACTTGTCTTTATTCGCCAAGTAGTCAGATGGTAGTTCACCGGCTAGGTACAATGCGTCAATAAAGGCTTTCCAAATCGGCATGCAAAAGTGTGCGATAACAAATTCTTGCCATTGTCGGAAGGTCTTTTGGTCCTCTAACAGATTTTGCCTTGCTGCTGAGAAGTTACCTGATATATTACGAGCCACGATATCCGCGCTCATTCCTAGACCGGAGGATATTCTCCGTGTCTGAGTTGCCGAGTATTCACTAGCAGTCCCTGCGTTACGTTTAGGGTCTGCAAACTCAATAGATTCACCAGGGCTGAGGTGTCTAACCATACCTGGAGCTAGTGTCATATTAGGACGTCCTTTACTGTCCCTAGGTAACATCGCCGTTTGACGTGCTGAGTTTTGAGATGTAATAAATGCGCTATAACACGCCGATACACGCGCAGCAATTAAGTCTGCGTCCATGTATTCGTCGATATCGTGGATACGGCGAAGGACTAACGCCAGGTGACTCATCCCTCGAAGTTGAGAGGTACGAGTAGGCTTGAATAATAAAAACGCCTGGTTAGTAGTTAGCCGTAATGCGTCGAAACTGCGTAACCCCATTGGATCGCTTTGATATACGTGATACGCAACTGGTCTCCCATATTCGTTAACCTCCACGCCGTTGATGATGTTATTCTTACCATGTTGTAAGCTAACCGCTCCGATATTCTCCGCCTCAATCAATTGAATCGATAGCGGAAGGTATTCGCCTTGTGCAGTTTTATTGACTAAAATTTCGCCATCATACAGCATCCGTCGTAGTGCGATAGACTGCAATTCGTAAAAATTAGACAGTCCCCTGACATCCGCGTTTTCAGCTTCAGTCCATTTGGCCCAAGCCTTTTCTATCTTGTTGTTAAGGTTCGTATTTAACTTACCTTTACCGCTCCTTACCTTTGCCTGTGGCTTAATTCCAACGCCAATTACATTACGGATCAGCGCCGTAACTACAGACTCTGCTAAGTCGCTATTCATTTCAGCTGCACGAGCTCGACCTCGAATAAGATCACGTGCCCCGGTGGCCAACTGTTCGGCTGTGCCATAAGCAGGTTGCCAGTCGCTACTCAATCGGTCCATTGACGCCGCATCATATTGGCGGATAGCCTCTCGTGCTGCGATACGATTAAGCGCCCTCTCAGGGCTAACCCAACCGATTACCTTATCTAAGATATTCATCGTCCACCCCATGTCACGTATGCATCACTCTGGAAGCCGTTTGCTTCCTCATGAACACGTTGCATCAGCGTTTGTTCGCGTGCATATAACACAGGAAGGTCAATCGCTTTGAACCGCTTACCGCCAATCTGTAACTCAGAATATCCTTTTGTTTCGATATCCTCGATGACTTCACGGATACGGTCCAATTGTTCATTTACATCGCTCATGGTTCACCTCCTTATCTAAACCAATGGTTCGTATTTCCCATTCCTACACCGTAGTCGATATCCTCGAGTACGGAATTGGACTCTTCATACTCTTCGGGCTCCGTTAAATACTTCACCCCTGCAATGTCTGCTACCGCAGCATTGTATGTACATGTATCTAGCAAGTGATTCGTAGGATGCCCGGTGAGTGGTTTCCACTGCACCGTAACTTCACCCGTTTTCACATTGCGGATTTCTTGTTTTTCTTCCGACCGGAGATGGTCGGTATATTCCTGTGGACAATCCTTGAACAGATGGATTGTGCCTACTTCATCAGTTGGCCGTACCATCCGAGCAAAGATAAGGTCCTTCCAGTAGTCCGTATTAAGGACGTACAGTTTAAGTCCTCCGATAACGCCCTTCTCAACGCTTGACATTGAGTACGGCGCCGTCAGTGTCTTATGATTTGACGAGCCTTTTAACGGAATACATATTTCAGGGAACCTTGCACAGAATTGGTACACCTCATCAGTTCTGAAGCCCGAGTCAATGCCCGCCTTCATCACCTGTCTAGGCTCACCGTATTCGGTTGGATATTCCCTGTTGACTATGATCTCCTCTAAGTCATCCCATGTGCTGGCTTGGCCATAGTCGATAAGATAGGACTTCACGCCTGGCGCATAGGCCCTAACCTCCCACCAGAAGTGGTCAAGCTGTACGTCAACGCTTGCGATAAGTAGCGTTGCCTTATCCGGTACTACACCACGGTCATAGGTTGATTCCGTAAAATGTAGCGTTTGTGTGCTTTTCGTCTTAGCGCTTCGCCAAGGTTCTGCCAGCCAAGAGTTGATAAAGTTCATAAGCTGGTCCGGAAAGTCTTTTGACGTAAAGAACTCGTACGCAACTTTCCCGAACGCTATCCAAGGCGAATACAAGGACGATAAGTGGTAGCCAACCGAACGCACTCGACAATCGGGTTCGTTTTCGGTTCGCCATTCTCCGTTACGAAGCATATCCATTTTGTGCTTATCATGTATCGCTTTCTTGCAGTGCGCGCATTCATAATAGGCGGTGTCCCTGATGCGGTCCTTATTGCCTTTAGCCTCATCGGGCCATTTAATCTGTTTGAACACGAGCTTTTGATACTCACCACAGTGTGGGCACGGTACGTAGTACTCTTTCTGTGCATGAGCTTGCTTGAAAGCGGTCCAGATATTGCCATTTTCAACTGTTGGAGTTGATACCATCACGTGTTTGGCATCAACGAACGTCTTAGTACGTTCCGTTGCCAGCTTAATTGGATTGGCTTCCTTGCCGGAGAATACCGGATACTTATCGACTTCATCGAAGAACACATACTTGATAGCCCTTGACGCTAGACTCGATGGAGAGTTAGCACCGGACAATACCATGTAGTTTCCTGTGTTGAAGTTGAGTTCTAACTTCGAACTTGCATTTTCGTTGTACATGTTGGCCAGAGGTTCTGTGTTCGTGATCATTGGCTGAACACGTTTTTCACTATTGAACTTTGCCAGCATATCTGTTGGATATACCATCATGACAGGCGCCTTAGATTGATGCAGTGCGAACCCTATCATGTTGAGTTCAGCTTCTGTCTTACCAATCTGTGCGCCAAAGCACAGTACAATCGATTCAATTAGATTGTTATTGAACATATCCATAGGCTCTCTTAAATATGGAGTGCGGTGCGTGTGCCATGGCCCGGGTTCTGCACTAGTGCTTGGGAGTACTCTGAACTTATCGGCCCATGTGGAAACGGTGTACCGCTCCGGAGGCTTGAAAGCTGCGAGTTCTTGCGCCGTCCACGTAAACGAGGTACTAGAATCGTGCGATGAATTGTAATGACATTGTTTATTCGGATTCTTTGAATTTTTAGAATTAACGTTTTTTCGTTTTCGTGTAGACGCCGTCACGCGCGTAGCTTTCGAGGTACTCGTTGACACACTCATTCACCGTCCTCTCTACAATCACCCTTGTTTCTGCATCTGGAAATTCTTTGCTAACCGCTTTGGGTAACAGCCCAAGGGATGATTTCAATTCATTAACGCGTCCAGTCCATTCCCGAGTTACGTCCTCGACCGCAATATATTGGCCTTCAAGAACTTCGTTCATTCGCTTTTCGCGTTTCGCCTTGGCTTCCTTATAGTCCGCCTCGGCTTCAAGCTTTCTTTGAGCAGCGGATTTTGTTCCGTCCTTATCCTTTGACATGCCAAGCCATACAAGAACTTCACGAACGTTCCACCACCCCGTTGCCACCTTCGGCATCCCTGCACGATTGTGGCGTGATATCATTTCCGGACCGAGGTCCAGAATTTGGCATAGCACTTTTGTGGTGACAATGATCTCGCCGTTGTCATCGAACTTGACTTTGGGTCTTTCCGTGGCCATTTTGGACCTCCTTCCGTAAGTGTCTATTGGTCTGTCTCTTATACACATCTCCGAGCCCACGAGACACTGAGCGATCTCG
>ENA-OXQH01000042-OXQH01000042.1-human-gut-metagenome-genome-assembly--contig:-NODE-42-length-37264-cov-273.102_pt1 | contig 37264 bp, 29 predicted proteins | sample MGYA00249578_ERZ652555 | MGnify/ENA primary metagenome ERZ652555 (study PRJEB26925, sample SAMN05826901) | human gut metagenome | biome: ENVO:2100002; feature: ENVO:00000062; material: ENVO:00002003... | reverse complement strand
CCCGGTCCCATTCCGAACCCGGAAGCTAAGGCCTGGCACGGCGATGGTACTGCACCCGACAGGGTGTGGGAGAGTAGCACGCCGCCGCACCACACGTACAGGAAGCCCCTCGGAGCACACGCCCCAAGGGGCTTTCCCCATATCAGGACACCCGCGCGTCGGGGTGTTTCTCGCGTCCTTGGGCCTTAGCGTCTCGGGCCTCCCCCGGTCCGCCGCGCGGACGGCTCCCCCTCAAAGAGGGGAGCCAGAAACCTCTTGGGCCCCGACGGGATACTCCTGCCGGGGCCCAGTACGTTTTGGGCGGCAACCCGCTGAATACCCGGTAAGATGGCTGAGGTATCAACAAACAGGTCAGGAGGTGACGCGCATGGTGGCGTCAAGCCGTGATGACCGAAGCGTAGATGCATTGGTGAAATCCAAGGCAGTACTTGATGTATTGGCGGAACTGGGGCCAAGCACCGCAAAAACCATAAGCGAACGTACTGGTGAACCCGTAAGCTCAACGTATCGTTTGCTGGATAATCTCGCCGCAGTCGGTTGGGCGGAACGCGGCATCAATCGTGGCGAGTATCGGCTTGGCATCGATTGCGTACGTATCGGCGGCCAAATCGAAAGCAGACTGGACATTCAGCAGATCGCTCGCCGTACCTTCCGCGCCCATCGCGGCCAGTTCGGCATCTGGGGTCTGTTCGTTCGGAGGCGATTGCGCACGGTGTGCATCGAGACACGCACCCGTGAGGCATTGCAAAGCTATGCACAGCTGGTGGGCAATAGCTTGCCTCTGAGCATGAGCGCTCCCTCTCATGTACTGACGGCCTGGCTTCCCCCGGCTCGCTACGAGCAGCTGTTGGAACACTATGCCTATAACAACGAGCTCGGCGGCACATTCTCCACGATGCGTGCCACAGCAATGGGACAGGCTCGTCATATACGCGAATGCGGCTTCACCTATGACGTCGGCCAGACCATGGCCGGCTCCGTGACTATCAGCGTACCGGTATTCAATCACGCCGGAGAGATTCAAGCGGCAATCGCCCTGAGTAGCCTTTCCCGCTCCTTGGAACCTGAGCTGGCCTGTCTGGTAGATGGGAAACCGGCAACGGCATCGGCTCAAGACATGGTGCAATTGGTGCAGACTGCCGGCCGCGAGGTGTCGCGAGGCCTTGGATACAGTGGTGATTATCTTGGCCTGAACAGTTGAATACGATGAGTCAGGGATAAGTCAGGGGGGGGAAGGAACGTCGGCGATGGCGGAAGACAAACGTGAACCGACCCGCGCTTTAGACAAGGCGAGTCGTGTGATGGACGCATTGGCGGCGGAGAATGGCCTGTCTCCGGCAGATATCGCCGACGCCTGTGATATCCCGCGATCCTCCGTATACCGCGTGCTGGATGGACTGGTCGATGTGGGGTGGGCCGTAACGGATACGGATGGTAACTACTCATTATCACTGGACTGGCTGCGATTGGCTGATGCCGCTCGCACGTCTCGTACCGAATGGCAGCCTGCGATTGCGGTCATGCATGCCATCACCGCGCAAACCGGCATGACCTCATTCCTCAGTGTGGTCTCCGGCACTGAATTGGTATGCGTGGAATGCGCGCAAGGTCATGCCATCGATTCGCTGATCCTGCGCCCGGGCCGCGTGCTGCCTCTGCATGCTGGCGCGGCCGGCCGCGTGGCCTTGGCGTATTTCGAGGATGCCGATGCCGAACGCTATCTTGCAGGAGCGCCGTTCCCGGCATATAACGAGAACACGCTGGTCAGTGTGGAACAGTTGCGCGAGGATATTCGCTTGACTCGCGAACGTGGATATGCACTGTCGGATGAGGATGTGACGTTGGGTGTCGGTGCCGTCGGTGTACCGATTGTGGACAACGAGTCCGGTCGCGTGATCGCCAGCCTGTCCGCCGGTGGATTCGTGGACGAAGTGTTAGCCACTCAAGAATCCTTGGCCGCGTTACTGCGCGATGGCGTACGCGAAATTCAGGCAGCATGATTCGGCCCGCTAGGCTGTCGGGCTGGACGGTTATGCCCGGTCAGCTATGGCCTTTGCCGGCTACGGTTCTGCTGGTTATGCTTCTGCCCGACTACGCTGCGGCCACACGACCCAACGCGATGGCGGTGATCAGCACGTACGCCTCGCGCGGGTCGGTGGCATCCCAGCCGGTGGATTCGGCGGCGCGCTTCAAACGGTAGCGGATCGTATTGGGATGTACGTTGAGCTCCTTGGCCGTGGTCTCGAGCGAACCGCCGAACTTCAGGAATGTGGAGACGGTGAGCAGCGTCGGATCATCCGGGCCTGCTGCTGTCAGGCTTCCGTAGACCACGCGGACCAGTTCGTCACGGGCGTCCGCGTCGCCGATCAACGCACGTTCGGGCAGGGCGTCGTCGGTGCGTAACGGGCGCGGCAATGGCTGCACGGTGGCGGCCAGGGCCGGCGCGGCCTGAAGACAGTAGAGCGTGGCCTGAATCGAACGCATCGCGCCATCGGCACCGGTGCGCTGTGGACCCAAGGCGATTGGCCGATCGGCGGCGAACGACGGGGCGATGGTATTGCAGATGATTTCCGGCGTGGCCGCACCGACCGGACGAATCAACGCCACTACGGCGGTGCTGTTGCCGATCGGGCGCTTGGCGGTCAGACACACACCGCCGAAATCGGCCACGATTTTCTCGATTTCCTTGGCCGTACGTGCGGCGGACCGGGCAGGGTATCCGGCGATGGTGTAACAATCGAAGTCATGCTCGAAACCGAGGATGGTGAACAGGGACTCCACTCGTTCGTCGGCCAGATGATTGAACAGGCACTCGAACAGCACGGTGCGTACGCGGTTGGTCGCGGTGATGCCGGGTGCGGCCGAATCGGATGCACCGGACGAATCGGCAACGTCGGCAGCAAGAAGTTCGAGAAAATCTGACATAGTCACTAGTGTAGCGTCGCTGATTGGCGTTGCCTTTCAGCCAAAGACTCTCGCCAATACGTCAGCACCACGAATCCGAATACAAACGCAACCGGCAACATGTGCCGCTCGAAATTATTGGCCGGCGCGGTAATCATCACGCCCATCAGCAGTAGCAGCGGAATATGGGTCATGAGGGTGAGCCAACGTCGGCGAATCACCTCGGCCGCGCCGATCAGCAATGTCATCACCACGTAGAAATTGCCGTGCGTAGGCCAGCCGAGCACGGGAATACTGCCCCATACGCGAGTGAAGCCGGCGATGTGCTCACGCCAGTCATGGTTGTAATCCTTGATCCATGTGGAGTTTTTCTGCACGTAATCGCTGGCCACGTAATAATCCATCGATACGTACGGCTGATCGTTCACATTGAAGTATCCGAAGCATTTGGCCAGCAACGCATCCAGCGCGATGATCGGATTGTCCTTGACGATTTCGAACCATGCCTTGTTGAAATTGGTCATATCCTCGGGCGTCACCGTGCGCCACTTGTAGCTGACCTTCTTGGCCTGAATACCGGAGGATTTCACCGGGTCGGCATCCTGCTGGGAGTAAGCGTCGGCCATCTGATCGAGATTGAAGACGGGCGCGAGGTTCTTTTTGGCTTCGTCTGAAATACCGTCCGGATTGCGCTGAGCCACGCGGGCGATCATTTGCAGCTGTACGCCGCGGCTTTCGATTGGATCGCCGCCGATGATCGCACCAGAGTAGATGGCGAAGGAGATGCCGCCGTGAATCAGTACGGTGGGGATGAGCAGCGCCACGACGTAAGTCGCCCAGCGTTTGCGGTCGGCGATCAGAGCCAGCACGATTTGCAGAGCGATGATGTACCACGCATATTTCGCGGAAATCAGCATCACCGACGTGGCCAGGATGAAGGCGATGAAGCTGTGGCACGGCAAGTGGACGGGCGTGGCGATGGCAGGGGTCTGAGGATGTTTGCGGGTGCCGGCGGGGTGCCAGGTCTGGACGAGTTCATACCAGACGCTGAACCACCAGACGAACGAGAACGCGAACAGCGGCGATTTGGTGATGGAGATAGTGGAAAACACGGCCAGCGGGCAGACCATGAAGAACAGCAGAATCAGGAATCTGGCCAATCCTCCGGCCTGTGGGGGAACGGCGGAATCCGTTGCCGTTTTTCCTATCCAAGGCCGGTTCAGGAATCGATTGGCGGCGGCAGCGCAGCAGAACACGGCGAACAGCGTCTGCAGGGCAGCCAACGTCACGATGCCGGCATCGTTTGCGCCGGTCAGATGCCTCGCAAACGTGACTATCGCGCCATAGAACACAGTGAGTACCACATTGTGCTGGTCGGTCAGATACGTGGGATCGGACGGCCACATGTAGTGCGCAGTGGGGTAGATGTCCATCGGCACGAAGGAGAAGAAGCCGATATAGGGCTGTTTCAGGCCGGTCCACTGGTTCCAGGCCCAGCTGAATTCACGGATCTGTGAACGAACATCAGCGCCGAATGCGGCAAGCAGCGTGGTAGGCACCCAGAGCCAGCCGACAAAAAACACCAGCATAAGCTTCCAGAACCGGTTCGTGCCGCGTGTGATCCAGCGGTCCAGAACAGTGACGGTGGACGTGACGATAGCGCGAACGGTACGACGGGTCTTGGCTGGTTGGCTGGCCTGCTGATCGGCGGCGGGCCGTGATGTTTCGCTATTCTGCTGATGGTGGCGTAGGCGCTCGCCGATAGCCCTCGGCAGTATGCGCTGGCCTGCTGCGAATCGCACCATCAGCGTGATGACTCCGAGATATATCAGGAATGACACGACGAATATTGCGGTATTGGCCCAGTTCCAATGGGCGAGGGTACCGTTCTCCTCGTCCCAGTACAGCGGGCCGACCGCCGTGCACAGAGCAAGCCACAGGCAGGCCAGCACGGCCAGTGTCCAGCGCGCGGCAGCGCCCACGCGCGCAAGATGCGGGTGGGACTGGCGGCTGGATACGGCGGCAAGCTTCGCGGTGGCTGGTGACGTCATGACAATATATGGTAGCCGCACAGGTCAACGGTTGATATTCGATGTCTGCCGGGCATCGCCATTGTTCGCAAGCCAATACGACGGCCGGGTGCATGCGTGGGCTCGGCGAATGCGGAATTTCCGAAGTTGTGAACGCTAACACGGGCTGTCCGGCCCAAAATGGTTGATTTTGTGCGCTTTTCCGTGGAATATCGCGGGCAAAAAACGGCGCAACCGAGGTAACGTAGTGTCCATGATGATTGCATTGAAAGCTGCAACGCCGCAGCTACCCAGAACTACAGCCGTCGCGGATCATGTGGTCGCCGTGGACGAAACCGATTCGACCAACGCGCTGGCCGCACAGATGATCGGCGACGGGTCGTTGACGCTGCCCGACCACCAGGATGGCGAACTGGCGGTGGTCGTGGTGGCCGCCGACCGGCAGACCGCCGGCCGTGGCCGCAATGGTCACAAGTGGGTCAGTCAGCCCGGCCGTTGCTCGACGATGTCCTATGCCGTGCGCATTCCGCGCGCGATCGCCACCGACGAATCCGTCAACGGCTGGTTGCAGATGATCGCCGGACTGGTCACGCTGGATGCGCTGAACGGCATGATCGAGGAGTATGGTGCTGCGCCAAACCAGTCGTACTGCTTTCTTGAGCTCAAATGGCCGAATGATGTGTTCTGCCACGGGCTCAAGCTGGGCGGGCTGCTCTCGGAGCTGGTGATTCCGCCATCGTCCGGTACCGGTACTGATGCTGATGCCGATGACGACGTCGTCATCGTGTTCGGCGTCGGCCTGAACTTGGCCTTGGGCGCCTGCCGGCTGCCCACGCCGCAATCGACCTCGCTGCAGCTGCATGTCTCCGGGCTGCCGTCGTTCGGCGAGATGCGCGATGCGGTGGCTGAACGTCAGGTCGAGGGCTTCCGCGAGCGGTTGGCGAAGTTCATCGCCGACCCGAAGGGCCAGGCCGAGTCGTTGCGCGAGGAAATGAAGGCGGTGTGCTGGGCGCGCGGCCGTCAGGTCGAGGCGCACTTCACGGACGGCACCACGCTGACCGGCGAAGCCATCGGCCTCAACGAAGACGCCTCACTGATCCTGAGAACACAAGACGGCACGGACCATACGGTCCGCACCGCCGATGTGGGAGTGCTGTAATAGCCGGCCAGTAGCTAGCTAGTAGCTCAGGTCAGCGACCGAGCTTGGACAGGCCGGCGGTGGCCAGAGAGGCCACCACGGCCTTGATGGCGTCGTCGACAACGAAGCCCATGGAGGCCGGGGCCACGGCGGCGAGCGGTGCACCGGTCAACGCGGACTGGATGACGAAGCCGAAGGCGTACGCCCCTATGTTTGCGTGACATCGCCGTGAATGGCGGATGGTATGCGATGAATGAAGGGAATCGGTCGTTTCGCGGCATGATGGCGGTGCGGATTGTCCATATTGCGGACGCTCCACACCGCATGCAAACTGCGTATGATGCGAAATCAAGCGGATACGATGCGAACTGACCTGTGCCGAATCGGCCTTGGCCGGCCGCATTGCGTCCGCTTGCTGTGAGCCTTCCCCTGAACTTACGGTTGCCATCGTAGAGGTGTTCGATTTCGTGCGGTTTCGTATCAAGTTACAAAATTATCGATTTTGATTTGTCGTAAGTTGACGAATGGAGCAGTAGCGTCAACTTATGTAACGTCGATTCTGATGGCTGCAAACGTTGCAATATCGGTCTTGATGGCGATTTTTGCCAACGGTTACGATGCTGAAACCTACGTGCGCGTTTGTTTAATGCCTACAAAAGGGCGTGAACGCTTTTGTGAGAACGTGGATTGCCTTATTCCCTATATAAGAAGCAGAATTTGACACTATGGCTCATACTGTCAAAAAACTGCTGATTGCGAACCGAGGCGAGATTGCGCTTCGCGTGGTGCGCACGGCCAAGGAGATGGGTATCTCCACCGTGGCCGTCTACTCCGAACAGGATCGCAATAGCCGCTATGTGGACATGGCCGACGAGGCATACCTGCTCTCCGGCGACACCTACAAGGACACGTACCTCAACGAAGATCTGCTGATTGACATCCTGCACAAGACCGGTGCGAATGCCGTGCACCCCGGCTACGGATTCCTTTCCGAAGTGCCGAGCTTCGCGCAGAAGGTCGAGGATGCCGGTGCCATCTGGGTGGGCCCGCACCACACCGCGCTGGTGGATTTGGGCGACAAGATTACCGCCCGCCGCGTGGCCCTACGCGCCAAAGTGCCGCCAGTGCCCGGCCTGTCCGAACCGGTGACCGACGTGCGCACGCTGCTCGACTTCGCACACACCCACGGCTACCCGATCATGATGAAGCGCACTGATGGCGGTGGCGGCCACGGCATCACCGTGGTGCATGACGACGAGGAGCTGCGCCGCTTCTACATGAACCACGACGCGCTGCAAGGCGGCGATCTGAAGGAATACTTCATCGAGAAGTTCGTGGACAAGGCACGCCACGTCGAGACCCAGTCCGGGCGCGACTCGCACGGCAACTTCACCGTGTACTCCACCCGTGACTGCTCGCTGCAGCGCCGCAACCAGAAACTCGTGGAAGAGGCACCCGCGCCCTTCCTGTCCGAGGAAATCATCAGCACGCTCGAGGAATACTCCCGCCGCCTGTTCACCACGGTCGGCTACGTGGGCCTGGGCACCTGCGAATTCATGGTGACCCCGAACGGCAAGGTGTACTTCCTGGAAGTCAACCCGCGCTTGCAGGTGGAGCACACCGTCTCCGAAGAGGTCAGCGGCCTCGACCTGGTGCGCGAACAGCTCAATATCGCCGCCGGTGGCGAGCTCACCCGCGCCCCCGAACTGCGCGGCCACAGCTTCGAACTGCGCATCACCAGCGAAGACCCGGCCACCAACCTGACCCCCGGCTCCGGCACCTTGGAGAAGATCCAGTGGCCGGCCGGCCCCGGCGTGCGCATCGATACCGGTGTGGAACAGGGCGACACCATCTCCCCGAAGTTCGATTCGATGATGGGCAAGGTCATCGTCACTGCCCAGAACCGTCTCGATGCCGTGGCCCGTGTGCGCCGCGTGCTCGACGAGCTCGTGATCGAAGGCGTGCCCACGCCGATTCCGCTGTTCAAGGAGATCTTCCGCAACGACGACTTCACCGCCGAGCATGGCCATCCGTTCGCCGTGTCCACCAAGTGGCTGGAGCGCACGTACCTGAACCGCACACCGGCTTCCGCCGCCTCCGGCCAGCCGGCCTCCTTGGCCACCGCCCCGGGTGCCGCTGCCCCGGCCGCGCCCGACAAGTCCAAGTCGGAGACGTTCGTCATCGAGATGAACAACCGCCGCGTCAAGCTCACCGTGCCACTCGACATCGTGGAGAACATCACCGGCTCGGCCCGCGCCCGCGGTGCCAAGCGCCCCACCCAGCCGTTGCGCGGCGCAGGCTTGCACAACGTGGCCTCCGGTGCCGCCACGGCCAACGACGGTGCCAAAGCCGGCGTCATCGCCTCCCCGATGCAGGCCGTGGTCACGCGCATCAACGTGTCCGAAGGCCAGCAAGTGGCCAAGGGCGACCTTCTGGTGGTGCTCGAATCCATGAAGATGGAGAACTACGTGTACGCGCCGGCCGCCGGCGAAGTGAAGAAGATTTTCGTTGGCCCGGCCGATGGCGTGGAGGCCGGCGACACGCTGGTCACGCTGGACGTGAACGCCGGCAAGGCCAAGGCCGCCGACGCCAAGAAGGAGGGCGGCAATGACTGACATCATGGATTCGCCGGCCGTGAAGGCCGCGGCTGCGGCCTCGGCCGCCAACGCCGCCCAGCCCTCGGCCCACCAGCCGCTGCGCACCGCCGTGGTCAAGGCCGCCGAACTGGCCCGCGCCGCCGAAGAGCGCGCCCGCGACAAGCAGCACGCCAAAGGCAAGAAAACCGCGCGCGAACGCCTCGACCTGCTCTTCGACACCGGCACGTTCGAGGAGATCGGCCGCTTCCAGGGCGGCAACATCGCCGGCGGCAACGCCGGTGCAGCTGTCATCACCGGCTTCGGCCAGGTCTACGGCCGCAAAGTGGCCGTCTACGCCCAGGACTTCTCCGTCAAGGGCGGCACCCTCGGCACCGCCGAAGGCGAGAAGATCTGCCGACTGATGGACATGGCCATCGACCTCAAAGTGCCGATCGTGGCCATCGTGGACTCCGGCGGCGCCCGCATACAGGAGGGCGTGGCCGCTCTGACCCAGTACGGCCGCATCTTCCGCAAGACTTGCGAGGCCAGCGGCTTCGTGCCCCAGCTGAGCCTGATTCTCGGCCCCTGCGCCGGCGGTGCCGTCTACTGCCCGGCTCTGACGGACCTCATCATCATGACCCGTGAGAACTCGAACATGTTCGTCACCGGGCCGGACGTGGTCAAGGCCTCGACCGGCGAGACCATCTCCATGGCCGACCTTGGCGGCGGCGAAGTGCATAACCGGGTGTCCGGCGTGGCCCACTACCTCGGCGAGGACGAATCCGACGCCATCGACTATGCGCGCACCGTGCTCGCCTACCTGCCGTCCAACAGCGAAAGCAAGCCGCCGGTCTACGCCTACGCCGTCACCCGCGCCGAACGCGAGACCGCCAAGCGACTCGCCACCATCGTGCCCGCCAACGAACGTCAGCCCTACGACATGCTCGAAGTGATTCGTTGCATCGTCGATTACGGCGAATTCGTGCAGGTGCAGGAACTGTTCGGCGCCTCCGCGCTCGTCGGCTTCGCCTGCATCGACGGCAAGCCGGTCGGCATCGTGGCGAACCAGCCGAACGTGCTCGCCGGCATCCTGGACGTCGACTCGTCCGAGAAGGTCGCCCGATTCGTACGCCTGTGCGACGCGTTCAACCTGCCCGTGGTCACCCTCGTGGATGTGCCCGGCTACAAGCCCGGCTCCGACCAGGAACACGCCGGCATCATCCGCCGCGGCGCCAAGGTGATCTACGCCTACGCCAACGCGCAAGTGCCGATGGTGACCGTGGTGTTGCGCAAGGCGTTCGGCGGCGCGTACATCGTGATGGGCTCCAAAGCCATCGGCGCGGACCTGAACTTCGCGTGGCCCTCCTCCCAGATCGCGGTGCTCGGCGCGGCCGGCGCGGTGAACATCATCCACCGCCACGACCTGGCCAAGGCCAAAGCCTCCGGGCAGGACGTCGATGCGCTGCGGGCCAAGTACATCAAGGAGTACGAGACCAGCACCGTCAACGCGAACCTGTCGCTGGAAATCGGGCAGATCGACGGCATGATCGACCCCGAACAGACCCGTGAGGTGATCGTCGAATCGCTGGCCACGCTCGCCACCAAGCGGCGCGTCAAGCGCACCACCAAACACCACGGCAACCAGCCCCTCTGATTTCTGAAGACATCAACCAAACACAAGTAAGGAAAGCAATGACCACCTTCTTCCTCAATCGCCTGGCCACCGAGCCCCATGCGCTCGCCTTCGCCGGCCAGTCCACCCCGTGGCCGGTAGCCCTGGCAGACCAGACCACCGATCCCAGCCTTGACGAGGCCCTGCGCGGCCACATCGCCGCAGCCAACCGACTGCTCACCCCGGTCGCCGCCGACCTGCTGACCACCACCGGCCGTCCGGTCGACCTGTTCGGCTTCACTCCGAACCCGGCCCGCCTCGGCGCCGCAGCCGACGCCACCGCGTCCGTGGAAGGCGTGGCACTGACCCAGCTCGGCGCCCTGCTCGACCTCGAACACCTTGGCTACAGCGTGGCCCAGGCCAAGCCGCTCGCCGTGCTCGGCCACTCCCAGGGCGTGCTCGCCGTGCACATGGCCCGCGCCATCGAGGCCGCCGGCTCCATCGAGGCCGCCGGCAAGACCCTCGACGAGATTCTGGCCGTCGCCGCCCTGATCGGTGCAGCCGGCACTCGCCGCGTGCGCGAACTGGGCCTGAACCCCAAGTATGGCGAAGCCAGTCCGATGCTCTCCGTCAAGGGCGCCACCCGCGAACAGGTTGAGGCTCTGGTGGCCCGCGTCAACAACGCTCGCGGCCCGATCTCCATCGCCGTCACCAACTCCGACAACCACCACGTGCTTTCCGGCTACCCGGAAGACCTGGCAGCACTCGCCCTCGAAGCCGAGCGCGAGCACAAGCACCAGGCCAAGCTGCGTGAACAGAAGCTTCACGGCGGCACCGTGTTCAACCCGACCCTCGAATACCTCGAAGTCACCCTGCCCTTCCACTCGCCGCTCATGGCCGAAGCTGTTGAGCAGACCGTGTCTTGGGCCGGCGCCTGCGGCTTTGACCAGGATCGCACCCGCGCACTCGCTGCGGAAGTGCTGCTGAACCATGTGGACTGGAACGCCCGCGTCAAGGCGCTGTTCGACGCCGCCGACCCGTCCAAGCTGTGGATTGTGGACCTCGGCCCCGGCAACACGCTCGGCAAGCTGATCGGCAACGTGGTGCAGGGCACCGGCATCGGCGTGGTCGAAGCCACCACGCTGTCCGAACGCTCCACGCTCTCCACGCTGGAAAGCGAGCCTGAGCGCACCCAGAACTGGAAGGCGTTCGCCCCGCGCGTCATCAACACCCCGGCCGGCGCCAAGCTGGTCACCAAGTTCTCCAAGCTCACCGGCAAGCCGCCGGTACTGCTGCCCGGCATGACCCCCACCACCGTGGAACCGGAAATCGTGGCCGCCGCGGCCAACGCCGGCTACTGGGCCGAGCTCGCCGGCGGCGGCCAGGTGACCGCCGAAGTGTTCGACCGCCACATCGCCGCCCTCGAAGACGAGCTGGAGGAAGGCCGCACGGTCGAATTCAACGCGATGTTCATGGACCGTTACCTGTGGAACCTGCAGTTCGGCTCCTCCCGCATCGTGCCCAAGAAGCGTGCTTCCGGCGCGCCGATCGACGGCGTGGTCGTCTCCGCCGGCATCCCCGAGCTGGACGAAGCCGTGGCCCTGATCAAGTCGTTGCAGGCGGACGGCCTGCCGTACGTGAGTTTCAAGCCCGGCACCGTGGACCAGATTCGTCAGGTCGTGCGCATCGCCAAGGCCGTGTCCCCCACCACCATCATGGTTCAGGTCGAGGGCGGTGAAGCCGGCGGCCACCACAGCTGGGAAGCGCTGGACGACCTGCTTGCCGCCACCTACGCCGAAGTGCGCGCCTGCGACAACCTCGTGCTGGTCGCCGGCGGCGGCATCGGCACCCCCGAACGCGCGGCCGACTACATTTCCGGCCAGTGGGCCCACGCCTACGGCCTGCCCGACATGCCGGTCGACGGCGTGCTTATCGGTACCGCCGCGATGACCGCCAAGGAGGCTCACACCAGCCCCGAAGTCAAGCAGCTGCTCGTCAAGACGCCCGGTATTCCGGCCGACGCCAAGTCCGACGACGTGTTCGCCCCGCAGGCCGCCCACTGGGTGCCGTCCGGCAAGTCCGTCGGTGGCATGTCCTCCGGCCTGAGCCACCTGCACGCCGACATTTACGAGCTCGAGAACGACTCCGCCGAATGCGGCCGTCTGCTCGTGCGCGTCATGAAGCACCCCGAAGAGCTCGACTCCCGCCGCAAGGAAATCATCGAAGCCCTGAACAAGACCGCCAAGCCTTACTTCGGCGACCTGGCCTCCATGACCTACCTTGAGTGGGCGCAGCGCTTCGCCGAACTCGCCTTCCCGTGGGTCGACCCGACTTACGCCGACCGCTTCCAGCACCTGCTGCAGCGCATCGAAGCCCGTGTGAACGACACGGACTCCGGCGAATTCACCTCCAAGTTGTTCGCCGCTGATGGCGTTTCTGCTGAAGAGGCAGCTGCCGCTGGCCTGCTGACCCACGACGACATTCTCGCCGATCCGGCCCCCGCGCTCGAAAAGCTCGCACTGGCCTACCCGCAGACCGCCGAACTCAAGGTGGTCCCGACCGACGTGGCTTGGTTCCCGGTGCTCGTGCGCGAATACCCCAAGCCCATGCCGTTCGTACCCGTCATCGACAACGACCTGCTGCGTTGGTGGGGTCAGGACCAGCTCTGGCAGTCCGAAGACCAGCGCTACTCCGCCGATTCCGTGCGTGCCATCCCCGGCCCGATCTCCGTTGCCGGCATCACCACCATCGACGAGCCGATCGCCGACATCCTCGGCCGCTTCGAAACCGCCGCCATCAAGCGCGTGCAGGACGAACAGCAAGCCGCCGATGCCGCTGAGAACGACGATTTCGCCGCACTTGGCGAGGCCACCAGCGCCGAAGACTTCATCCGCAAGTCCCCGAACATCTCCTGGGTCGGCCACATCACCGACAACCCGGCCTACGGCACCGCCCTGGGCGACCAGTACTACGAGATCCGCGCGTTTGACGCCGCGGCCGGCAAGTACGATCTGGACATCCACCTCGACACCTACTGGGACAACGACCCGGACGGCGGCACCTCCAAGCACGCCGTGCGCGATATCGTCATCCCGCTCATCGTGGAAGGCACCGAGCCCGGCCGTGTGCCGGTCGTGGACCGCGAACGCCTGATTCCGGACGTCTACGCGATGCTCGCCGCCACCGCAGGCATCGGCAACACCGCCATCACCGGCGACAAGCTCACCGAGATGCCGCAGCTTGACGGCAAGACCTCTGACGAGCGTCCGTTCGGTACCGCAACCGCAACCTACACCCTGTCCGCCAACCTCGGCTTCGACCACGAAGCGGCCACTGGCGCCGCTCTGCCGACCACCCTGCAGCCCAGCCGCATCGCCCCCGATGCGCTGGTCGGCCCTGCCTGGCCGGCAATCTACACGGCGCTCGGCTCCGTGTACGTCAAGGGCTACCCGGTGATTGAAGGCCTGCTCAACGCCGTCCACCTCGACCACCTCATCGAACTTGAGGTGAACGAGGAGGACCTGCTCAAGCACACCGGCGAAACCATCACCCTGAAGTCTTGGGCCGAGGACTACTTCGAGTCCGCCTCCGGCCGCGTGGTCACCATCCACGTGACCCACACCGCCGCCGACGGCACGCCGCTTGCCCGCGAAACCGAGCGTTTCGCGATCCGCGGCCGCGTCTACTCCGATGCTTTGCCGGCAGACGCCCCCGAGTATGGTGGTGCCCTCCTGAATAAGGAAGCGGATGGCTCCGTCGCCGGACAGTCCACTGGACTGTCCGTCTCCTCGCGCGGCCTGCAAGTAGTGCAGGCCACGCCGCGCCGTCTGCTGCGCCGCGTGAAGGTCGTCGCCCCACACGACATGACCGCCTTCGCCCGCACTTCCGGCGACTTCAACCCGATCCACACCTCCACTCGTGGCGCTCGCATCTCCGGTTTGGCCGCTCCGCTTGTGCACGGCATGTGGCTGTCCGCCACCGCCCAGCACGCCGTGCAGGCGCTGGACGAGAAGGATGCCCACTACGAGATTGCCGGCTGGACCTACAACATGTACGGCATGGTTCAGCTTGACGACACCGTCGAAATCTCCGTCGAGCGCGTCGGCAAGGTGCGCCACGGCGGCATGACCCTCGAAGTCACCTGCCGTATCGACGGCCAGCTCGTCTCCCGCGGCACCGCACTGGTCCGCGCACCGCGCGCCGCCTTCGTCTACCCCGGCCAGGGCATCCAGAAGCAGGGCATGGTTCTGGACGAGCGTGCCAAGTCCGCCGCCGCCCGCGACGTGTGGGAGCGCGCCGACAAGCTCACCCGCTCCAAGCTCGGCTTCTCGATCCTGGGCCTCGTGCGCGATAACCCGAAGGAGCTCACCGCCAACGGCGTGACCTACCGTCACCCCGAAGGCCTGCTCAACCTGACGCAGTTCACGCAGGTGGCGCTCGCGACGGTTGCTTTTGCCCAGACCGCCCGTCTGCGCGAAGCCGGCGCCGATATCTGGCCTGCATACTTCGCTGGCCACTCGCTCGGCGAATACAACGCGTTGTCCGCGTTCGCCGACGTGATTCCGCTGGAAACCGTGCTGGAGCTCGTGTTCCACCGTGGTTCCACCATGCACCACCTCATCGAGCGTGACGCACAGGGTCGCTCCAACTACCGCATGGGTGCCCTGCGCCCGAACCAGTTCGGTGTGGACGACGCGCACGTCAAGGAATACGTGGAATCCGTGGCCAAGGCGTCCGGCGAATTCCTGGAGATCGTGAACTACAACCTCGCCGGCCAGCAGTACGCCATCGCCGGTACGATCGCCGGACTCAAGGCCCTGAAGGCCGATTCCGCCCGCCGCGTGGCCGCATTCGGTGGCAAGCCCGCGTTCATGCTGGTGCCCGGCATCGATGTGCCGTTCCACTCCACACTGCTGCGCAAGGGCGTGCCGGAATTCCGCGACAAGCTCGACGCGCTGCTTCCCGCTTACATCGACTACCGTGGCCGTCTGGTGGACCGCTACATCCCGAACCTGGTGGCCACCCCGTTCGAGATGACCAAGGAATTCGCCGCCAAGATCCTCGAAGTCGTGCCGTCCGAGCGTATCAAGGCCGCGCTCGACGACCCGGCCGTGTGGGATTCCTACGCCGATGACGACCAGAAGCTCGGCCGTCTGCTCTTGACCGAACTGCTCTCCTGGCAGTTCGCCTCCCCGGTGCGTTGGATTGAAACCCAGGCGCTGCTCTTCGGTCAGCGCGAACAGGGCGGCCTCGGCGTGGAAGAATACGTCGAAGTCGGCCTCGGCAACGCCCCGACCCTGGCCAACCTCGGTGCCAAGACCCTGCATCTGCCCGAGTTCGCCGGCAACGATACGGTCGTCTACAACGTCGGCCGCGATGAAGGCCGCGTCTACATGACCGACACCGATTCGCTGGTTCCCGACGATGAGCCGGAAGAGGCTGCGGCCTCGGCCCCGGTCGAAACCGCTCCTGCCGGTGGTTCCGCCGTTGCCAAGCTCGGTTCCGGTGCCGCTCCGGCAAATGCCGTGACTGAGGCTGCTCAGACAACGGATGGCTCCGTCGCCGGACAGTCCACTGGACTGTCCGACTCCTCGCGCGGCCTGCAATCAGGGCAGGCCGCGGCCGGCGCGCCGTCCGGTGCCGCCGTCGCCGACCTGCCCTTCAAGGCTTCCGATGCCATCGGCGTGCTCATGGCCTACTCCGCCAAGGTGCGTCTCGACCAGATCGGCAGCAACGACACCACCGACACCCTGACCAACGGTGTCTCTTCTCGCCGCAACCAGCTGCTCATGGACATCAGCTCCGAGCTGGGAGTCGCCAGCGTGGACGGTGCTGCTGAAGCGACGCTCGACAAGCTCGCCCAAATCGTCAACAAGGCCGCCCCGAACTACAAGCCGTTCGGTGCCGTGCTATCCGAGGCGCTGCGCGACCGCCTGCGCTCGCTGTTCGGTGCCGCCGGCGTCAAGCAGCAGTACATCCGCGACCGCGTGACCAACGTATGGCAGCTCGGTGAAGGTTGGGTGGCCAGCGTGCTCGCCACACTGCTGCTCGACACTCGCGAGGGTGCCAGCTCCCGTGGCGGCGACCTGGCCAAGCTGCCCACCGCCGCCGTGCAGAACAAGCCGGAAGCCGACAAGCTGATTGATGCGGCCGTTGAGGTCGTCGCCCAGCTCAAGGGTGTTGCCGTGGCCCTGCCGTCCGCCGGTGGTGCCGCTGGTGGCGCTGTGGTCGATTCCGCCGCGCTCGACGCCTTCGCCGAGAAGGTCACCGGTTCCAACGGCGTGCTCGCCGCCACCGCCCGCTTCGTGCTGAACGAGCTCGGCGTGGCCGCTCCGGCTCCGGAAGAATCCGAGGACGAGAACGCCGCCGTCGTGGCCGCGGTTGAAGCCGAACTTGGCTCCGACTGGCCCAAGCAGGTCGCTCCGCGCTTCGACGCCAACAAGGCCATCCTCTTCGATGATCGGTGGGCCTCCGCCCGTGAAGACCTCGCCCGCGCCTACTACGACAACGATCCCGCCGCCTTGAACGGCAGCTTCATCGGCCTTGGCAAGACCATCGCCGCCGAAGCCCAGTGGTTCGCCAACGAGTCGGAGAGCGAAGAACTCAAGGCCGCCTTCCAGAAGGCCGGCTCCGAGGCCCTCGAACAGGTTGCGTCCAACAAGAACGCCTCCCGTTACGCGAATGATATCGCCATCGTCACCGGCGTGAGCCCGAACTCGATCGCTGCTCAGGTGGTCGAAGGCCTGCTCGCAGGCGGCGCCACTGTGGTGGCCACCTCGCACAGCTTCAAGCCGTCCATCAAGGCTTGGGCCAAGCAGGCCTACCGCGAGCACGCTACCGGCAACGCCAAGCTGTGGCTGGTTCCGGCCAACCTCTCCAGCTACCGCGACGTCGACGCACTGGTCGACTGGGTGGGCCACGAGCAGAAGAAGACCTCCGGTGCCACCACCACGATTCTGAAGCCCGCGTGGGAGCCGACCCTGTTCTTCCCGTTCGCCGCTCCGCCGGTCCATGGCACGCTCGCCGACTCCGGCGACCTGTTCGAATCGCAGGCCCGACTGATGCTGTGGGGCGTGGAACGCGCCATCGCCGGCTTCAGCCACATCGGTGCCGACACCAACGTGCAGCACAAGCTCCACGTGGTGCTGCCCGGCTCCCCGAACCGCGGCGTATTCGGCGGCGACGGTGCCTACGGCGAAGTCAAGAGCGCCTTTGACGCCATCGTCAACCGTGCCCGCGCTGAAAAGGTGTGGTCGAGCCGCGTCACCTTCGCTCACCCGAAGATCGGCTGGGTGCGTGGCACCGGCCTGATGGTCGGTAACGACCCGCTGGTCGCCGTCGTTGAGCGTCACGGCATCCACACCTACTCCACCGCACAGATCGCGGCCAAGCTGCTCGACCTGTGCACTGCCGAATCGCGCGAGCAGGCCCTCAAGGCCCCGCTCGATGTGGACCTGACCGGTGGCCTCGGCTCCGAGCCCATCGACATCAAGGCCCTGCGTGCCGAAGCCATGGCCGACGCCGAGAAGGAAGCTGCTGCGGCCTCGTCTCAGGAAACGGATGGCTCCGTCGCCGGACAGTCCACTGGACTGTCCGACTCCTCGCGTGGGCAGCAAATCAAGGCGCTGCCCACACCGATCGTCACCAAGCAGGCTCCGGTCGACCTCAACGACTGGACCAACGTCACCGCCAAGCCGAAAGACGAAATCGTCATCGTTTCCGTCGGTGAGCTGGGCCCGTGGGGCTCCGGTCGTACGCGCACCCAGGCCGAGCTCGGCATCCACTCGGACGGCACCGTCGACCTCAGCGCCGGCGCAGTGCTCGAACTCGCGTGGAACATGGGCCTGCTGACTTGGGCCGACAGCCCGAAGCCCGGCTGGTACGACACCGACGGCAACCTCGTGCCCGAAGAGGACATCGCCGAGCGCTACCACGACGAGGTCGTGGCCCGCTCCGGCATCCGCCCGTTCGAGGAAGGCATGGGCAACGACTACAAGGACGGTGCTGACGAAGAGGAAGCCGAGGTCTTCCTCGACCACGACGTCACCTTCTCTGTGCCCACCCGCGAAGTCGCCGCCGAATACGTCAAGTTGGACGAGGCTCACACCACCATCGCCCCGGATGAGGAATCCGGCGAATGGAACGTGACCCGCCACGCCGGCTCGATGATCCGCGTGCCGCGCCGCGCCACCATGACCCGCACAGTCGGCGGCCAGTTCCCGAAGGGCTTCGACCCGACCCGATGGGGCATTCCCGCCTCGATGGTCGGCGATGTCGACAAGATCGCCCTGTGGAACATCGTCACCACTGTGGACGCCTACCTGGGCGCCGGATTCACCCCGGCCGAAATCCTCGAGTCCATCCACCCCTCGCTGGTGGCTTCGACCCAGGGCACCGGCTTCGGCGGCATGATGTCGATGCGCAAGCTGTACCTCGACCGCTTCCTCAACCACGAGATCCCGACCGACATCCTGCAGGAAGCCCTGCCGAACGTGGTCGCGGCTCACGTGATGCAGTCCTACGTCGGCGGCTACGGCAACATGATCCAGCCGGTCTCCGCCTGCGCCACCGCGGCCGTCTCCCTTGAAGAGGGCGTCGACAAGATCGCCCTCGGCAAGGCCGACTTCGTGGTCACCGGCGCGATCGACGACATCGGCGTGGAATCCGTGATCGGCTTCGGCAACATGAACGCCACCGCCAATTCGGAGGAAATGTACGGCAAGGGCATCGACGCGCGCTTCTTCAGCCGCGCGAACGATCGTCGCCGTGGCGGCTTCCTGGAATCCCAGGGCGGCGGCACGATCCTCGTGACCCGCGGTGACATCGCCGAAAAGCTCGGCCTGCCGGTCGCGGCCGTGGTCGGCTTCATCCACTCCTACGCGGATGGTGCCCACACCTCGATCCCGGCTCCGGGCCTCGGTGCCCTGGCTGCCGGCCTCGGTGGCAAGGACTCCAAGCTCGTGCACGACCTGGCTAAGCTCGGCGTCTCAGCCGACGACATCGCCGTGGTCTCCAAGCACGACACGTCCACCAACGCCAACGACCCGAACGAATCCGAGCTGCACAACACGCTGGCCCACGCCATCGGCCGCACCGACGGCAACCCGCTGTTCGTGATCTCGCAGAAGACGCTTACCGGCCACGCCAAGGGTGGTGCCTGCATCTTCCAGGTCAACGGTCTGACGCAGCTGTTCAAGTCCGGCGTGATTCCGGCGAACGCGGCGCTCGATTGCGTGGATCCGAAGCTCCAGCGCGACGACCACATGGTCTGGGTTAGGAAGCCCCTGCGCATCGGCGGTGGCGAGGACGAGTTCGGTCGCGAGACCGCTGGTCGCCCGGTCAAGGCCGGTTTGGCCACCTCGCTCGGCTTCGGACATGTTTCCGGCTTCGTGGCCCTGGTTCATCCGGGTGCCTTCGAAGCGGCCGTGGCCAAGGCCGATGGCGAGGCCGCGCTGGAAGCCTGGCGTGAGCGTGCCAACGCCCGCCTGGCCGCCGGCCAGCGTCACCTCGAGGAAGGCATGATGGGTCGCGCCGCGCTCTACGAGCCGATCGACAACCGTCGCTTCCGCGAGGATCACCGTGGCTACGACCACCACGAGGTCGAAAAGGCGATGCTCCTCAACCCGGACGCCCGCCTCGGTGCCGACGGCTACTACGAGGCCTGATTCCTCTGGCTCCCCTCGGTTGAGGGGAGCCAGTAGCGCACCGGATCTCGGCTCCCCTCTTTGAGGGGAGCTCCCGCGAAGCGGGTGAGGGGAGTTTCTCCTGGAGCTTTCTCGCTGGCACAAACTCAGTGAGAGAAATATGCAGAACATACGAAAGCCCCTCCCTCGGAGTGGGCTTTCTGCGTTTCAAGGGGCTGATTTGGCATTCGCCGGAGGTCTACTTCCGTTTCAAGGGGCTGTTACCCAAGTAGACAAGGCGTAAAAACGGCGGAATGGCGTTGGCGTTATGCTGCGGATACTCGTGGTATGGAGGATGACCAGCCCCTTGAAACGGAAGTAGACCTCCGGAACGGTCAAAATCCGCCCCTCGAAACGGAGATAGACCTCCGGGACGGGGCGCGGATGTTTTTTGGACGGCTAGGCAGCCAGCCCAAGATGTTTGCGGTATTGCGCGAGGTCATCCAGCATAGTGAATCTTTTCCCCCTTGAAATGGAAATCAGGCCCCAATTCTGATGAGGTGTAGAGATTACGCGCGAAGCGGTACACAATAGGAAGCATGAATACTTGTGGTTTGGGGCATGACGTGGTGGATGTGGCCGCATTCGCCGAACAGTTGGCGGAGCCGGGGTCTCGCATGCGTGCGCTGTTCTCCGTGCGTGAGGTGCGGCAGGCATCCGACCGCGCGCGCCAGAAGAATGACGGGGAGACCGTCCATCTGGCCGCCAAATGGGCGGGCAAGGAGGCGTTCCTCAAAGCCTGGTGCGATTATCTTGGCGATGCCCCCTATCCGTTCACGCTTGATAATTTCCCGTGGCCTGAAATCGAGATCTTGGACGATTCCCGTGGTGTGCCGCATGTGTCTCTGGGTAAGGGGGCGGCGTCAGTCTTCCAAACTGATTACGCGAATTCGGCTGCCGGCGCTCGCTATTCCTCTGCTTATTCCCCTGCTTATTCCCCTGCTTCCGATAACGGGCCTTATGCAGTGATGCAGGAGCGGCGGAATGCGCGTTCGGCGCAGCGCTCGACTATCGGTGCGGGGTCGATGCCGCATATCCATATTTCCCTGAGCCACGATGGTCCGATTGCCTCCGCGGTGGTGACGATTTCTGTGGAATAGCGCCCGAGGCCCTCGAGTGCTACATGCTGTACAACGTCTCCATCATGGTTAACCTGTGGAGCGCGCTCACCGGCCGCGACGTGCGCCTGCTCAAGAACCAGATCGACAAGCTCGACTCGCTGCCCGAAAACTGCTGGTTCGTGATTCTGAATGCGATGGGCGCCGACCTCCAACCATACGAGTCCCAGCTCATCCATTTGTGATTTCGACGGTTTCCAGCTCCCCTCTTTGAAGGGAGCTGTCGCCGTAGGCGGCTGAGGGGAGTCCTCGGCAAAGCCACAATCCATCAACTAGATTGGCTGGTCCTGCTGCAGCCACACGCGTTTGCCATCCCCGAAGAAATATGTATAATAACTCAAGTCGCCAAAAGCGACGCTTAACGCGGATGTAGCTCAATGGTAGAGCCTCAGTCTTCCAAACTGATTACGCGGGTTCGATTCCCGTCATCCGCTCCACTGACAAAGGCCGGAAACCCAAGGAATCTCAAGGGTTTCCGGCCTTCCGCATATTCGGGTGCCGAATCATCGAGATTGCAAGATTTGGGCCAAACGTGCCTGATTGTGACCTCGATAGCATGACCTATAGCATGACCTCCAGCTGCCACATAGCATGACCAAGGAAGAGGCATGATGCCCGAACAAAACAAAACGACGACGCCCAAAACACCACCACGCAGACCGCGAGGAAGCGGCAGCGAATGGCAAGACAAACGCGGAACATGGCACGCGCGCAAAGAGATCGCACCAAACCCGCGCACCGGCAAACGCCGCATGGTCGAGGCACAGGCCCCCACCAAGACCGCCGCCCGGCAACGGCTCCAAGAAAAAATCAAAAGACTGCAGCGCGAGGGCGATATGCCTCTGCCCGGAACCCCAACGCTCGGCGAATGGATGGACCGATGGCTCAACACCATAGCGCCCAACGTCAAACCCCGCACCCTCGAAACCTACCGATCCGACTGCAACACCATCCGCAGCGTCATCGGCGGAATGCGACTCGACAGAATAACCCCCGCCACCATCGACGGAATGTGCGCCAAACTCGCCAAGGAACACCGAAGCAAAACCGTCCACAACCACTATCTCAGACTCAGGCAGGTGCTCGACGCAGCGGTCCGCGAACGCCTCATCCCATCGAATCCGGCGCTCGCCGCAACGCCGCCGCGCTACGAGTCGCAGGCCACCCAGATCCTCGAACCCGGACAGCCGGCCCGGGCGGCGCAGGCCGCACTCGACCCCAAGCGTCGCAAATACAGCCACCTGGCAGATACCGACGACGACCGCGAAATGTGGAGCCTCATGTGGAACATCATGTTCGAGACCGGCATGAGGGAGGCCGAAAGATTCGCCATCCTGCCCGAAGAGCTCGCCACCGTCGACGGTGTGCACGGAATCCAGATCATGTGGGAGCTCCAACGCTTCAGATCCGATGCAGAAGTGCCCAACTGGCTCCGCTCCCGCCATTACGAGGGATGCTTCTGGCTCGTCGAACCGAAAAGCAAGCAGGGCAACCGGTTTGTGCCCGTCAGCAACCAGACGTGGCTCGGACTCTGGGCGCTCGTCGGACGCAGGCAATGCCAGCCCGGCCAGCTCATATTCACGCGCGAGGGACACCCGCTCACCAACACCGTGGAACGCCGGCGCTGGAAACGCTCTCTCGAAGACGCCGGATTGCCCTACGTCACCATCCGAAGCGCCCGCCACTTCTTCTCCACGCACCTCGCCGAAGCCGGAGCCCCGGAAGACGCGAGAAAAGCGATGATGGGCCACGCAAAAATCAGCACGACGGCCGGATACACCCACTGGTCCGCCGCAAGCCTTGCGGCGCTCGCCGACAAGGCTCGTCAGGCGGTGGGGGAATCGGCCTGATTGCGATTCTTGCGTGGTCTTCCGCCGCCCGCACCACGGCCGGGGCGGGCGGCGTTCCACGCATCGATTGTCTCCGGAAGCCAGCCGCGAGTCGTGCCGATCAGTGCGTCCGGTTCCGGCAGATGATACCCCCTCGCGGCCGGATTGCTCGTGCCGATGCGCTCGCCGACCTCCTTGAGGCTGAGATATCTTGCGGTGCTCATTTCCGGCCTCCCGACAGATAGCCGAACACCCCGGCGGCCATGCCGAAGGTTCCGGCCGCGATGGCCTGACCGCCGATGGCGAGAATGAGGCACATCGCGCCACATATCAGCGAGACGAGCCTGTATGCGTTTGTTGTGTTCATGATGTTCCATGGATTAGTCTGGGGATAGGGAGCCGCAGCTCCGGATACTAGGACTATTCGGAATCTGCGGCTCTTGTACTACCGGCGAGGCCTTCGCCGTATGTGCGGCGGCTTGGGCTTCGGTGCGGGTGGCGGCTCGTTGCCTTTGGATTTCACCGCCGCGATGACTGCGGCGATTCCGACAAGCAGGGAGCCGATGGCTTCTATCGCTTTCCAGACCTCATCCATGTCTCACCTCCTTCCACTGTTCTGTTTTCGTTGACATAATAATTATAGCTCAATTAAGTAAGTTATGCAAGTCAGAACGGCAAAGATCTGGATGTGCCTATTCGAATGTTCTCCATTACTCGCACATGGTGTAACAAGTGCATGTAAAACCGGTAGAAAATCAGGATAATGATAAGACGACAAGGAAGCGTCTGGCCGTTGTTTTTGCGTCGGACGCCAGCCGGAAAAAGTGGAGATGAATTTTAGAATAATAACCAGTAGAATTGTTAACTATGAGTCAATTTCGCGTGGGAGCCTATATAGATGGCTTTAATCTGTATTACGGAATGCGTTCGCATATGGGGCGTTCGACGCCTGAATGGCGATGGCTTGACATACGTGGAATGCTACAGCCGTATGCGCAGTATTGGGATCCCAACGCCTCTCTGACGGTGGTCTATTGCACCGCTCGTGTGAACGCCTCTTCCTCGCAGTCGGCGGCGATTGACCAGAATTTCTATCTGAAAGCATTGCGTGCGTCTGGTTCGGTAGATGAAATCGTTTTCGGGCATTACGTAGTTCGCAGCAATTATGCCTTCATGGTTGATAAGTTATCACGCAGCCGAGTGCCTCAACTGCTGAGCGTAACGGCGCAGCAGTTCAGCAGGATAATGCCACGCGGTCCACAGAATTGGCCCATCTCACTCCGGAATGGCCATGTCGGAGTGGATATACAACGAATTGAGGAGAAGGGCTCCGATGTAAATGTGGCTTCAAGACTGTTGCGCGACATGTACGAGAACACAATCGATGCAGCTCTCGTTCTGACTAACGACTCCGATCTGTCGGAACCCATACGCATTGCGCGAGAACGTATACCTGTTGGAGTGTTGAATCCCCATAAAGGGCCGATCGCGGGCAGTCTGAAACCATTCCGTAATGCGCAGAACAGAATTGGCAGCTGGAACAAAGCTCTCTCTCCAGCCGATTTTAAAGCTCACCAACTGCCCGATGAAGTCAACGGAATGGTCGACGGAAAATACGTGTTTGCGCGTAAGCCAGCAGAATGGTGACATGCTGGAATACTTGACGACATACGCCTACCAAGGTATATTTACCACTGTACCCACCCCGATTGCCACTGGCGACGGGGTTTTTTCATGCCCGATCGATCGGCAGACAAAGGCGAACCATCGGTATGGTCATGTTCCGTATTCTGGCAATCGGAGTATGGATATTCGCCCTGCTGATTTTCGTTGGCGGATTGAGCACCGATTTCCTGACATGCACAATAGTCGCGCTGATCATCGCATTGAATACCCTGATTCCGTCAAGCCAAAGCCCCGGCGCCCGCAGAGAGCGATCGGGGCGATTCCGTATATACGGCGGTAGAATCTAATCAAGCCGCATCGAGACGGCCGAGAGAACAACGAGGTTGGGGGCATGATGCCGGAACGAGAGAACGGAAAAATGGGCAAAATCGTGAAATGGGTCAAAGACAATGGTCTGGCCTTCGCACGCGAAATGGCCGGTCGGCATGACGCCGATATGAGCAACGAAGGGGCGAGTCGCCAATTTCGCCGTGATATGGAACGAGCCACCGCGGCATTCGCCGAGCTTGGCGCAGACAAGCAGAAAATGTACGAACTGCTCCGTAAATGGTTCGGAGTGGACAGCATGGAAGAAGCGGACTCCTACATCAGGGACGGAGCCCAGTTCGAATACCCCCATGACACTGCTCGAAGAATACCTGAAACATGAAGGATACGAGACAATGGGCATAATCAGATTCAAGAGAGACCACAACGTAGCGGAGAGACTCAGACGAGACCCGTCACTGTCAAGCCTCACCCCAGAACAACTCAAACAACGAATGGAGCAGAACAAATAAAAACGTCTCCAGCGCTCGCCTGTCGAACGGTAGAATCTAAATATGTCGCATAGAGGCGGGTGAGAGAACGAGGGGCGTTGAGCTCGGCAGCCATCTGGTGGAGTTCACCGTCATACATGCGTTACTCATGGTGCCACATCCGTATCATTTTGCGACACGCGCGGGCGACCTGAATGAGCCGAACTTATGCACATTTTGGCCGAAAATGTGCATAAGTTCATCAAAAGTGTGTAAATTGAGCATACGGAGACGTGATGACAAGCCGAAAGGAGACTGACATGACTGCAGTGGCGGTGGCTCCAAAGGCCCATAAAATCGGCAGGCCGGTCATGCTGGACAGCGAGGAAATCCGAAAGCGCAGGAATGTCCTCGAAGGCAAGTACGGCACTCGTGAACAGCTTTCTCAGAAGCGCGACCTCATCGGACTTACTCTCGAGGAGCGCATCGCATTGTACGACCTCGAGGATCTCGACTTCCTAGAGGGCCGATGAGCACGGAATCCGACCAGACCGAGGAACAGGCCATCGATTTCGCCCAGAGACTCGAGAACATGCTCACTGAGGTTCTCGGCCAACCGTCGGACGGGCAATACACCGCCGACCCGCAGGGCGCACGCAAAAAACGCAGCGCCAGCTATCTGATCAAGACGCGGGATCCGCAAGGCATTTCTCTCACCGTGGGCGGCAGCACCATACTCCGCCTCTCGTACCGTTACCAATGCTCCTGCCGCGACTCGAATTCATACCTCCAAGTGGATGAGTCTGCGATCACGCTGCGAGCCGAAAGCGACCCCGCACCCATCATCCACTACGATTTCGTGCGCGACCCCCATAGCGCCATTCCTGCGGCCCACATCAACATTCACGCCAGCAACGACAGCGCCACGAAAGCGATGCTCGCATGCGGCAGCAAAAGCCAGGGCAAGAACAGACGAAAAGCGTTCCTTGAAAAAGGAACCTTCCCCACATTCTCCTCCCTCCACTTCCCGGTAGGAGGAGACCGATTCCGCCCCGGACTCGAAGACGTCCTACAAATGGCAATCTACGAATTCGGCATCGACGCACAGCCGCAATGGCAGCAAGCCATCGAACAGAGCCGGGCCGAATACCGCACCCGCCAAATCAGCGCCCTTGTATGCGAATTCCCGGACATCGCATACCAAGCCCTCTCGCAAAACGGATACCTCGACAGCGGCACACCGCCACAACGACCCGAACGAGAAGACACCAAAAGTCGACTCACCAAATACTGACGCCAAACCGCCCCGGCGCTCGCAAAGAGCGGCCGGGGCGATTCCGTATATACGGCGCTTGAACCTAATCAAGCCGCATCGAGTCGGCCGAACGAACAACGAGGTTGGAGGCATGATACCCAGAGAACATAAAGGGGCCAGCGTACTGGCCGACAGAAAAGATTACGTAGCCTTGGACCTCGAAACCACGGGATATGACCCACGATTGGACGAAATAATCGAAATCGGTGCCATCAAAGTCCGAAACGGGCAACCCATCGACCGGTACGGACAACTCATCAACCCTGGTCGCCATATCCCGAATATCGTTACCGAAATCCATGGAATCGACGACGGCATGGTAAAAAAACGCGCCAACGCTCGCCGACGTGCTCTCCGAATTCCTTGACTGGATGGGCGACGGCCTGATTCTCGGCCACAACGTCAACTTCGACATCAATTTCCTCTATGACAACGCCGAAGATATCTGTGGCAAGTATGTCGGCAACGACTTCATCGACACCCTCCGGCTCGCCAGATACCTCTACCCCGAAGAACGTCACAACCGACTGCAAGACCTCATCGTCAGATTCGATATCACCGAAGACCAAGAGCATAGAGCGCTCGCCGATGTGGAACAGACCATCGCGTGCTATCGGTGGATGATTCGGCACATGAATGAGAACGGCATTCCCTTCCCGGCCGGAGATGGCCGCAGCCGCAGAGGCTTATCTTCGCTATTCCGTGGCGGAGATCAACTGCTGCAGATAGCCCCACAGGACGAAGTCACCCCTGATCCCGCATTCGAAAACCTCACATTCGTATTCACCGGCGCACTCAAGAAAATGACCCGCGCCAACGCACAACAGGCCGTCACCAACCTCGGTGGCATCAACGGTAAAACCGTCACCAAAGACACCAACTACCTCATCACCGGCAGCACCGACTACAATGCCGCCCTCAAAGGCTCCAAAAGCAGCAAATGGCTCAAGGCCGAAAAACTCCAACTCGCCGGACAAGACCTCAACATCATCAGCGAAGACGTGTTCTACGACATGCTGGGGGACAGCATCGCCCAAGCACCAACGCAAAGCCAACTGAAATTCAAAATCACGCAACCAGCTTGCAAAAAGATTCTGGAAATACCCAGCGGAAACCTAGATGCGAAAGAAGTCAGCGTATTGGCCGTCGATGACAGAACTAAGCCCAGCATCGTTTTGAAAACTCAGGACGGCGAAATTCTCGCAGAATTCAGCTCCAGAATGAAAGCGTATGAAACCATCGCCGCCCTGGACGGTAGAACAATAGAATTAACCGCAACCAAGCACGATGAATTCGGGTCTGCCCCATACTTCAACGCAAAAGCAAAAATCATTCGATAGGGCAAACAGTCACAAACGCCCCGGCGCTCGCAGATGAGCGACCGGGGTGTTTTTTGTTTATTCTTACAAGATTTCTAGTTTCTGATATGAAAAGCCCTGGCGCTCGCAGATGTGACCGGGGCGGCAGGAGACGCCACGGTTACGGCCAAGGCGGCGGCGTGCGTCGCTGGCGTCATCAGGATTTCGGCTGCTGGCGCGTCGGACTGGTCGCCTCGATGCCGCGCGTGGACTGCCCGGAATGCGGCGTCGTGGTCGCCCGGGTGCCGTGGGCGGAACCGGGCAGCCGGTTCACGAGGGATTTCGAGGCGGAGTGCGCGTGGCTGATGGGCGTCGCGAACCGGAAGACCGTCAGCGGTTCCTGCACGTGGCGTGGCGCGCCGCGGGCGACATCGCCCGCAGGGTCGCAGATCGGCTCAGGACGGCGATGCCGTCGCCGTTCGACGGGCTGACGGCGATCGGCGTGGACGGGACCAGCCACCGCAAAGGCCATACGTACATCACGGTGGTCGTCGGCCACGAGCGTCACCGCGTGGTCTGGGCGCACGACGGGTACGGCGGGGACGTGTTCGACCTGTTCTTCCGGCGGCTCGCCGAGGAGCGGAAGGCGTCCATCCGCGTGGTCGCCGGCGACGGGGCCCGCTGGATCGACTCATGCGTCGCCGCGCACTGCCCGAACGCCGAACGCGTGCTCGACGGGTTCCACATCGTCTCCTGGATGACCGGCGCGCTCGACCAGGTCCGCAGACGCCTGTGGAACCAGGCGAGACGCGCCGGCGACGAGGAGGTGACCAAGCGCATGCGCGGCACCAAGTACGCCGTCCTGAAGAACCCGGACGACCCGACCGACCGGCAGAACGACGCGCTCGGCGCCATCGGGAACACGGACCCGAAGGGCCGGCTCTACCGCGCCTGGCAGCTCAAGGAACTCCTGCGCATCCTGCTCAGACACCCCCTCGACCAGGCGCGCGGCGAACTCGACCACTGGGTGTTCCGGGCCTCGCGCAGCCGCATACCCGAGATCGTCGAACTCTCCAGAAAGATCCGACGCTGACGCCCCGACATCCTCAGGACCATCCAACTCGGCTACTCCAACGCCAGGCTCGAGGCGTCCGACAACCGGATCAAGGCCGCCATCCGCATGGCCTACGGCTTCCACCACGTCGACAACCTCATCGCCCTGACCATGGCTCCGATACGGCGGACTCGACATGCACCTACCACAACCCGCAATCTAACCCACGAAAACAGCAGAAGCCTCCGTTATTACGAATACACGCTATACCGCGCTAGCGTAACGGTAATGCCTGACGCCTGGCGTTCCACTGAGTGCCATGTTGGTGCCAAGGACTGCCGCTGGATGACTCTTGATGAGATGCTTGCCGACCCCGGCATCAACAAAATCAATCATGATGTCGTTGCGATGGTGCGGGATAACTTGTAATTGTTGCCACTTCGGGCATATGACGATTGAGCCAAAGCATGTTCTATGTTTTGATAATCATCAAAAGCAGAGCATAGTATGCTCTACGGGGATTTTTCTATACCCTGAAAACACCGAAAATCAGGATATAGGGCAGTAGCACGAATTAGCCAACAGCGGTATACCAAGGAATAAGGCCTTTGCCGCCCGCGATGTAACGTAGATCCGTACCTTACGAACCTCATATATGGGATCGCGACCAAAGCGTCGCTCGCAACACCGCCCGCGCCATCATCGCCAGCCATCACCAGCATCACACACCGCTCGGTGAGTCGTATGTTTGCGTTCACAAAAATTACATGTAGTGTGTCTCCGCGTATGCGTAGTGGTGTGTGATGGTGTGTGATACTGCACGCACACGGAGCAGTGGCATACTGACGGTCGTTGGTAACTCCGTACCCCACGTAGCGGTGGCAAATCCGCCTCCGTTCCCGGATGGTGGGAACGACACGCCCCGTCGAGAAGAAAAGGTGCGTTATCGCGCGGGGGGGGGCGGGGGTGCCGCTTTCCGAAAATTCCAAGGTCTTTACCAATATCGGGTAAGAATCTTCCCCTATCCGGGTGGACGCATTCGCACTTTTTGATTAATAGCATAACGCCTCGTACGTGTAACGCCAGGTTCTGGCGTACGCGATTGTAAGAGAGACGGACAAGGCTATGAAGAGAATTGCAGAATGGTTCGCAGCGGTAGGAGCCGCAGCGGGCAGGAGAGGCAAGCGGTTAGTGGCCGTCGTTGCCGCCGTGGCGATGCTCGGCGGCGTCGCCGGCGTGGCTGGGGTAAGCGCCACCGCCATGGCGGACGATGGGAATGCCTCCACAACACAATCGCAGACCACCGATGAGAAGGCGGCCGCCAGCGTGCCTGTTCCTCTTTCCGCTGAGGGAACAAACGGTGTGCCAGATGATCCGACGTTGTCTGCTCCGGCCCGCGAGAAGACCGTTACCGCCAATGGAGACGGCACATACAAGGTGGCATTGAACGTCACCGGTGCGAAGAGCGCGGGTACGGGCGAGATTGTGACGAACCAGCCGCTCGACATCGTGCTGGTGCTGGATGTGTCCGGCTCGATGGCCGAAAAGATTGCTTGGAACCAGCCTACGAAGATTGACTCGCTCAAGACCGCGGTCAATAACTTCATCAAGGCGACGGCCGACGAGAACGCGAAGATTACCGACCAGAGCCAGCAGAACCGCATCGCGTTGGTGAAGTTTGCCGGTACTGCTTCCGATAATGTGGGTAACGACACTTATTGGGATCATCGTTGGGGACAGCGCTATAACAACTCCCAGATTGTGACAAATCTGACGTCGAATCTTAATGGTCTGACAAGTACAGTCGACTCGCTGAACGCTGCGGGAGCCACGCAGGCTGACTACGGTTTTCAGAAAGCTCGAGTCGCACTGCAGAACGCGCGCACCGATGCGAAAAAGGTTATTATCTTCTTCACGGACGGACAACCGACGAGTAGTAATGAGTTCGAGAAGTCGGTTGCAAATGATGCGGTGAGAAACGCGAAGGCGCTTAAGGATGCGGGAGCAACCGTCTACTCCATCGGAGTGTTCGGCGACGCGAACCCGAACAACACGTCAACCAACTGGAACAATCGCTTTAACGCCTATATGCACGCTGTCTCCAGTAACTATCCGAATGCCACGGCGTGGAACAGGCTTGGCAATCGCGCCGACAACAGCAGCTACTACAAGGCCGTCACGGATGCCGACCAGCTGAACAACATCTTCGAGTCCATCCGCCAGGAGATCACCAAGACGGCAGAGTACGCCGACGTGACGATTCACGACAAGCTGTCCAGCTGGGTCGTGAGCTCCGACGGCGCCTCCGCGAATGGAAAGCCCGCGGGCTTCACGTACACGAAGACCCAGCACGGCCAGACCACGGCGTGGGCTGGCGCCCCGGAGGCGACGGTTGCGGCTGATGGCACCGTGTCTTGGCCGGTCACGTCCAACGGCGGCAAGCTTGAGGACGGCGTCACCTACACGGTGAGCTTCAATGTCAAGCCGACGCAGGCTGCGTTCGACGAGGCTGTTAAGAACCACAAGGACGATACCAGTGCCTCCGGCGACAACAACTTCTACACGAACGACAACCCCAGCGCCACCGTCGGCTACAGGACCGTGGTGACCTCCTCGCAGGGCGGCACGACGACGAGCGATCCGCAGACCGCCCTCTACCCGCAGAAGCCGACCATCACCCTTCCGGTCTCCAGGATCACGGTGACGAAGACTTGGTCCGACGGCAGCGAGAATCACGCGGATGATTCCGTGCAGGTCCAGCTCAAGCAGGACGGCAGGGATTATGCCAATGGTTCAGCAACGCTGAATGCCGCCGGCAACTGGACTCACGAGTTTACGGTGTCTGCCGGCCCTGAGGGACACGCATACTCGGTTTCCGAGGTCAAGGTTGAAGGCTATGACTCCAAGGTCGATAAGACTGACCTCAAGCTACAAGGTCTGACCGCACAATCCGGTGCCTTCACGGTAACCAACACACCTTCTTACGTGACCTTGCCCGCTTCGGATGTCAAGGTGACGAAGGTTGTGCAGGGACATGCTGCTAATTCGGACTTCAGCTTCAACCTGAAGTGCGTGGATAGCACGGATGCGAATGCTGGTAAGTGTGCTGACGTTACCGGCTTGGTCAACAATGGACTGACTACGACTGTGTCCAAGGGCGAATTGACTGCTAGCGGCGCGAGCGCGACGGTTGGCTTCGGCAATGGGGATCTGAAGTTCAGGGTTCCGACCGGTAACGCCACGCAGCTCGTCTACAAGTTCAATGTGACGGAGGACTGCACCAATGTCCCAGCTGGCTGGCGTTACGACGGCAGCACGAAGACGGTGACGGTGACCATTGCCAAGAACGATGACGGCCAGTGGGCGGCGACTGTGAACGACAACAACCCGACGTTCACGAACAAGTACATCGCTGTTTCTTCCCTGCCGTTAACCGGTGGTCGTTCGGCCCGTGACTGGCTGGTGTATGGCGGTGGCCTGGGTCTGATGGCCTTGTTGGCTGCTGCGGGTTACACGGTGTGGCGTAAGCGTCAACTCGTCTAGCCCGTTCCTGGCTCCCCTCCCTGAGGGGAGCTGGCCGGCGGAGCCGGACTGGGGGCGCAGGAGACTTCCCTCAGACCGAAAAGAGCAATTAAAGATTTGCGGATTGCGAAGCCCCTTGTGAAAAAGGGTTCTTAGCCTCCGTGATTGCAGAAAACAAGTAGTAAACAAGTTAAGGAAGAGAGGGTTTCTCATGAAGTTGAGGAAGCTTTTCGCGGGCGTCGCTGCTGCGGCGACCCTGTTGGGTGGCATGGCGTTCGGTGCCGCCACCGCCAACGCGGCGGATACTGACCAGGCCACGATTACGGTGAACAACGCCCAGGCGGGTTACACGTACAAGGGTTACAAGTTCGCCACGTTCGATAACGTCCAGGGCACGGCCCCGAATGCCACGTCCGTCGAGGTGAACACCGTCGCCGCGTGGAAGGACGCCGTGTACAACGCGGCCGATGCGGCCAACGGCGATGCTGCGGTTCCCGCCGAGTACGCCGAGAACCCGGCCGCGTACGTGGCCACGTTCGATGCCGCCACCGCCCGTAGGTTCACCGACGAGCTGACGAAGCGCATCCCCGCGGGCGAGCAGGGCACTGCCGTCGTGAACGGCGTGATCACCGCCACCGAGGGCTGGTTCCTCGTGACCAGCACGACAGAGGAGAAGGCCGGCAAGTCCGCTTTGGTCGCCACCCAGATCACCAGCGGTGGCGAGACCTACACGAAGATCACGCTGAACACCGAGGACGGCCAGCACAACATCGACACGCTGGGCCGGTTCAACGCCAAGGACGAGAACGTCCCGACGCCGCCGACCAAGACGGCTGACGGCAAGGGCACCGTGAACGTGGGCGACACCGTGAACTACACGATCACCGCCGTCGTCCCGCCCGCAGCAGCCGGCTACGACACCTACAAGTACACCATCACCGATGCCGCATCCAAGGGCCTCAACGTAGCCAAGGACAACGCCAACTTCACGGTCGTCGTCAAGAAAGGCAACGCCGACGGCACCGACAAGACCCTGGCCAAGGACACCGACTACACGCTGACCCAGAACGGTTCCGCCTCCGACGAGAACGGCACCGTGACGACCATCGCGTTCCCGAACGTGAAGGACTACGCCGGCAAGACCATCCAGGTGACCTACCAGGGCGTCGTGACCTCTGACGCCGTCGACCAGGTGACCAACACGGCCACCGTGAAGAACAATAACGACCAGACCGGCGAAGGCACGACTGTCGTCAAGAAGCTCGGCAAGTTCGACTTCACCAAGATCGGTGTCGGCAACGACGCCACGGGCCTGGCCGGTGCCGAGTTCAAGGTTTCCGCCGATAACGGCAAGACCTTCATCAAGTTCTCCCAGGACGCCAACGGCGTCTACTACCCGGACGCCACCAACGGTAGCGAGACTCTGACCTCAGCCGACGGCAAGGGAGCACAGAAGACCCTTGGCAAGGTCGCTGTCCGCGGCCTCGCCGAAGGCGTCTACACCGTTCAGGAGACCAAGGCCCCGACCGGTTACGCCGAGAACTTCAAGGTCACCTTCACCGTGACCATCGGCAAGGACGGCGGCGAGGGCACTCTGACCGTTGACACGCTCCATCAGGTCAACACGACCAACAAGACGGTCTTGAACGTCAAGTTCATCACCCAGCTGCCGCTCACCGGTGCCGCCGGAACCATGCTGTTCACCGTGGTCGCCGTGCTCCTCGCCGGTGTTGCCGCGACCGTGTTCGCCAAGTCCCGTTCCACCAAGCGCGCCCTCAACGCGTGAGGCGATAGCAAATAATCTGCCATCTGATTATCGGTAGATGTTCAAGTGAGGCTCGTTCCAAAGGTTGTTTCAGGACGGGCCTCTTTTTTGAGAAAAAGGAGTTGTTTATGGGACAGCCGGCGAAGAGATATTCAAGCCAAGATGTATGGAACAGTTATTGGTGTGGTCCAACCATATTCGATCGTATCGGTAAGGATTTTGACAAGAGCGGCTATGACTTGCATTGGCTGCGTGATGCGCTGGCCTCTGTCTATGACGTTCAGGAGAGTTGCAGGTCGAGCGTCAATGAAAAGCTTCGGCGCCCTTACACGTTATCGGTGTTGGAGAAGGCGCGCTTGCTGTGTGACGCGCAAGATAATCGGCACGCGTCCAGTATAGGTATTGTTGATATTGCGGTGCTAGCATTGTCCGGCTTTGCCGTATTGGCGTCAGTAATTTCTACGTACAAGGATATGAATATCTCTCAGGAGATAAGGCCTGCTAACTTGATACTGCTTATTGGACTCATCGTGCTGTTTGCCATTCTTATGGGTGAAGTAATTTATCTATTCAGGCGGGACAATCGGCGTGACAGGCTTCGCGAAGCTTTGGCTATTCTCATTGCGGAGGATGAACGAACCGCGAAAGAAAAGGAACAGGCTTCGGATGAGGAGCTCCGCCAACTGATTCATAATCCGTTGGCGATTAGTGTCCAAGCTGCTAGCGCTGTTAGCGATAATAGTGCTGCTGGCGGTACTGCTGATGCTGATGCCGGTAATGATGATGGGGATGGTGACGCTTAATAGCGTCTATTTTCCATAGTCATTGCCTGAGGGGTCGACACTCAAGCATACATAGGCCGTCATAGGCCGTTCTGCGAGATATGGAGGGCCATCAGTTCTGGACACTGATGGCCCTCCATCATGCTTCCCTATCGTTTCCCTCATCTCAATATCGGGGATGAAACCTACCCTACTAGGGGTTAGAAAAGTCCGTATAACAAGTACTATCATCCCAAACTATGACATGCCCCCATATTCAGGGGATGCGAACGAACCTTCCAGAGAATGTAGGGGGATGAAAATGACTGTCGGTGGAGGGGCCTTTAGCCCCGAAGAGATCAAGTACCTGAAGTCATTGCCGGCGGTGGCGGAAGCCACTTCGAAACGCATTACCTACACTGACGACTTTAAACGGTATGTCTTGACCCGTTATAACAAAGGTGCCTCGCCGGTGCGATTGTTCCGTGAGGCCGGGCTCGATCCCGCCCTGATCGGGTACAAGCGCATCGAACGTTGCCTTGCCCGCTGGCGCGAGGCACAGGATGAAATCCTGGGTGCCGAAACGCCGGAACCCGACGAGAAAAATAGTCGGGGGGGGGGTATCACATTCGAAGTTTTATCGATCGGGAACCGCTGGAACGTCAGATACTGCGAACGAGTGGCGTGAGACGGAGGGTGCCGCGATTGCGGCGAAAGCCGGCAGCGAATCCGATTTCCACGTATCCCCCGAACGCCGCGCCATCATCTTCCCCATCTCCCGCAAAGAGCAGAACAACGATCTGCGTGATCTGTTGATCACACAGCAAGTACGTCGTATCGATGAGCTGGAGCGGCAGGTCGATATGCTTGAGGCTTTGCTGCATAGCGGGCGACGGGGGAGCAGGGCATCATCTTTCTCGCTTCCGAAACGCGAATCGGGCGAGCGGGGCTTGTCTGCGGGCAATAATGACGTTGCTCCCACGGATTCGGATAAGGAGAATCGTAGCGAGGATCATGGTGAGGACCAGGGCGAGTAATCGATCGTATCGGAGACTTGCCCAACACGCACGCTAAGATGGGCATCGCAATAATCGGCAATGAGCAGGTAATCGGCGAGGCGGTGCATGGAGCAGGAATCCAACGAGCAAGAGCCTAACGAGGCGACGGAAATCGTGGGCGGCAAACTAGAGACCGTCGAGGTTTCCAAGCACCCCGAGGCTTCCATACCCGAGACCGATTTGTCTCTGGCGGATATCGAGCGCCGTCGTTCGCATCCGTTGCGTTGGGTGCTGATTATTCTTGCCGTACTGTGCGCCATCATCGCGCCGTACTGGTTCGGTCGCTCGTTGGCGGTAAATAATACTGACTCCATTGTGGCCGTGCTCGGGGGAGTGTCTCCGCAAGGCATCGCGCTGGTCGGTTGGGTGGCCGTGGTGATTGCGTACGTCGGATTGGCGATGGCGGTGGTCGTCTCGCCGTCCTGGCCGTGGCTGATTGTATTTGTGATCGGGTTGGCCGGCGAGCAGTTCATCGCGGGACTCAGCATGCTCAATCTCAATTTCTGGTATTCCACGTACGTGGTCTACGGCAAGCAGGCCGGCCTGGCGAATGCCGCGAACCTGGGCATTATGGGTGCGGCGATCGGCATCGCCGTATATGCCCTGGTGTTTGTTGGTCTGCTGGTGATTATCCGGAAGACCTCGCCGCTGAACGTGCTGACCAAAAGCTGGGCGAGTTTCATTCTGTACTTCGTGATTGAAACCATCGCCCTGCTCGTGGTGTTGTTTGGCGGATTGCTCACCACTGTGTGAGCGCACGTGAGTCGCCGTACGTCGCTCAATACTCACCACTCACTGCTCACCACCGCGCAAACCGTGTGCCCGTTGTCTATTTAGAGGTGCAACACCCCTGTTGGTCCTGCAATTCCAGCAGTTCGTCGGCGAATGCCTCGGCGGGCGTCCGGTAGTCCAGCACGCGCATGGGACGGTTGTCGGCCTCGTCGACAATCTCCCGCAGTTCCCCGGCCATGTCCATCCGGATCTCGCCGCGTCTGGGCAGATACCGGCGGATCATGCCGTTCCCGTTCTCGTTGCTTCCCCGCCGCCGGCTGGAGTACGGGTCGGCGAAGTACGTGTCCATGCCCGGCCCGTCGCGCAGGCGCGTGTGGCGGGCGAACCCGGCGCCGTTGTCGTGCGTGACGCCGCCGCGCGCGCCGGCCGGCAGCGGCGAGAACATC
>ENA-OXQH01000038-OXQH01000038.1-human-gut-metagenome-genome-assembly--contig:-NODE-38-length-39781-cov-18.8814_pt1 | contig 39781 bp, 65 predicted proteins | sample MGYA00249578_ERZ652555 | MGnify/ENA primary metagenome ERZ652555 (study PRJEB26925, sample SAMN05826901) | human gut metagenome | biome: ENVO:2100002; feature: ENVO:00000062; material: ENVO:00002003... | reverse complement strand
GGAGAACCGATTCTGTATCGGACCGTAGAATTGGAGCTTACAGATAACCTTACTGAGGAACAGCAGCGAGCCCTCGGAACGATTAAAAAGGGGCGCGATGGATTGGAACAGAAGCCCTGCGACAAGGTAAAGGCGCTCGAGCTTCTCGGCAGGCATTTAGGTATGTGGAATGACAAGCTGGATGTAGCAGGAGATATGGACATGAAGATTGTAGTAGACTATGGTGATGAAGATGAAGGAAGTTAATGTTGGATTTAACAGAAATTTTAAAGAATTCAATGAGTGCAAGAAACGATATCGACTGGCAAAAGGCTCTGCTGGATCCGGAAAGTCGGTAAACATTGCACAGAATTTTATCATCAAACTTGGCGATCCAAAGTATAAAGGTGCAAATCTCTTGTGCGTCCGGAAAGTAGACACAACAAACAAGGATAGCACCTATGCAGAATTGAAGAGTGCAATATATAAAATATACGGGGATAAAGCAGGATTATTCTGGCAGATCAGAAGTAATCCAATGGAGCTGATCTCGAAAGTGACAGGAAATAAAGTGATTTTCCGAGGAATGAAAGATGATGGACAGCGAGAAAAAGTAAAGTCTATCACATTTGATGTCGGAAAATTAACATGGATATGGATTGAAGAAGCAACGGAGCTATATGAAGCGGATGTCGATATTCTCGATGACCGACTCAGAGGTGACTTGTCATTCAATCCATTTTTGTATTATCAGATCACATTCAGCTTTAATCCAGTGTCAGCAACGCACTGGCTGAAGGCAAAGTATTTTGACATTAAGAGCGATGACGTATACACACACCAGTCTACATACCTGCAGAACCGGTTCATAGACGAAGCGTATCACCGACGCATGATGATGCGTAAAGAACGGGATCCGGACGGATATCGGATTTACGGACTTGGTGAATGGGGAGAGACCGGAGGTCTGATTCTTACAAATTATGTGATTGAGGAATTCGATACATCCCCAGAAAGATTCGATTACATGGTAAATTCACAGGATTTTGGATTCAACCATGCGAACTGTATCGGGGAGGTTGGATTCAAGGATGGAGATGTCTACTTATGCCGGGAATTGTATGTATTTGAAAAAGATACATCAGAGATCATACAGTTGGCTGAGGGAAAATTCCAAAAACGAATCACCATGTATTGCGATTCTGCTGAGCCGGACAGGATTAAGATGTGGCAGAAAGCAGGATACAGAGCATGTCCGGTCAAGAAAGAGCCGAACAGTGTAAAAGCGCAGATTGATTATCTGAAGCAGCACACGATTCACATTCATCCGTCCTGCGTAAACACGACTAAGGAGATCCAGCAGTGGAAATGGAAAAAGGATGAGAAAACGAACACTTTCACGGATGAGCCAGTGAATTTCTTTGATGATGCGATGGCGATGCTCAGGTACTCAATTGAGCAGGAGAGAAAAGGAAAAGTGAAGTTAAAGACCTTTAGAGGAGGAATATAAAATGAATGGGAAAAGACCATATAAGTTGCCGGAACCGCTTTTATGTTCCGCTGATGAAGAAATTAATATGACATTGATAGACGAATACATTAGAAAGCATGAAGAACGAATGCCAAGGTACAGATACCTTGAGAATCTATACAAAGGATTCCATGATGTATTCCGTCTTCCGGAAAAGGAGTCATGGAAGCCGGATAACCGACTGGCAGTGAATTTCCCAAGGTATATCACAGAGACCTTTTTGGGATATGCCTATGGGATTCCAGTTAAAAAATCACATCCAGACGAAAAAATAAAAGATGCGATCCTTGAATTTGACCGGGATAATGATATCTCTGACCAGGAATATGAGTTGGCGAAGAAGTGCTGTATCTACGGACATGCATTCGAGTATTTTTACCAGGACGAAGAAGCAAAGACAAAGACAGTAGTCTGCAATCCAAAAGAACTGTTTGTTGTCTACGATGATACCGTAAAGAGCCGCGCTCTATTTGCTGTCAGATATGGAAAAAAAGACGATAATGTCACAAGGTATGGCGAGATACTTACAAGGACAGAAATTATCCCATTTGACGGAGAAAAGATGCGGGAGGGAATGCCGAACCCATATGGTCGCATCAACTGTGTTGAATATGTACTGAACGATGAGAGAATCGGTCTGTATGAAGAAGTTGCCGGCATGGTAGAAACATACAACCGAGTGATCGGAGAAAAGGCGAACGATGTAGATTCTTTCGCAGAAGCGTATCTTGCAGTGCTTGGTGCAGAATTGGACGAGGAAGGCGTTTATAAAATTCGCGACAACCGGATTATAAACTTGTACGGCACAGATAATGCAAAAGATATTATCGTACAGTTTCTCGGCAAGCCAACGGCAGATGGAACGCAGGAGAATCTTTTGAATCGGCTTGAGGATTTGATTTATCAGACAAGTATGGTAGCGAACATCAGTGATGAATCTTTTGGAAATGCTTCCGGAACTTCCCTTGCGTATAAACTGCAGTCTATGAGCAATCTTGCGTTGACGTTCGACCGTAAGAATGAGAAATCAATGAGAAAGCGGTATAAGCTGTTTTGCTCCTTGGCAACAAATGTTCCAGATCGAGACGCATGGAAAGATATTGATTTTACGACGAGCAGAAATATCCCGAAGAATCTCTTGGAGGAAGCGCAGACAGCACAGGCGCTTGAAAGCATCGTGTCCAAGGAAACACAGCTGCAGGTTCTCTCGATCGTTAAGGATGTTTCAGAGGAGATTGATCGAATGGAGAAAGAGGACAAAAAGAAGCAGGAAACAATCGTAGAGAAGCGGATGTTCGGAGGCGCGGAAGATGAGCAGTCAGGAGTATTGGAAGAATAGAGAAGAAGAGCAGCGAAAGAAGAATATCAAGGATGAAGCCGAATACGCGAAAGAAATCGAGAAGATCTATGTGAACATGATGGATGAAATTCAGAAAGAAATTAATGGATTTTACACACGATATGCAAAAGCAGAAGGGATCACAATCGCAGAGGCAAAAAAGCGGGTATCTAAAATGGATATTGATGCATACAGTCGAAAAGCAGCACAGTATGTAAAGGATAAGAATTTCTCTAAGGAAGCCAATGAGGAAATGAGACTCTATAACGCAGCGATGAAGATTAACCGGCTTGAAATGCTGAAAGCAAATATCGGAATGCATCTTGTTGGTGGATTTGATGAGCTTCAGAAGTATTTTGAGCAGATCCTGACGGAGAAAACGCTGGAAGAATTTGAACGGCAGGCAGGTATATTGGGGAAATCCATTCAAAACAATGCGAAGATGGCACATTCGATTGTGAATGCTTCTTTCCACAATGCGAAATACTCAGACCGTATTTGGATGTACCAGGACATGATGAAAGCAGAACTGTCGAAGCTCTTACAAACAGGTCTGATACAAGGCAAGAATCCAAGAATACTTGCAAGGCACCTTACTAAACTGTTTGGAGTAAGCCGGGAAAATGCAGAGCGACTGATGATAACGGAGCTGTCGAGAGTGCAGGCAGAAGCGCAGAAACAGTCTTATATCCGCAATGGATTTGAAGAGTATGAGTTTATCGCAGAACCTACCGCCTGTCCGATCTGTAGATCGTTGGACGGAAAACATTTTAAAGTATCAAAAATGATGCCGGGAGAAAATGCACATCCAATGCATCCACGTTGCCGGTGCAGTACAGCAGCATATATGGACGATAAAGAGTATCGAGAGTGGCTGGATGGATACCATAAGCATGGAATGGATTTTGAAACTTGGAAGAAGAGGGTTGAAAAGAAATCTGTGTTTGATATAATAAAAGCAGATAAAACAGTCAGCGGACATTCTGGAACGCCTAAAATGGCAGAGGCAGGAGCGGTAATAGACCATATCGGAAAAGACGGGAAAGTAGATGTAAGAGCTTTTTATGGAGAGTCGAAATTAAAATCTAAAGATATCCACACAACCGATCATGGGAATCCAAAGCAGCACCCTTATGGAGAACATGGGGAACACGTACATGATTATACATGGGGAGATGATGGTAGACTGAAGAATAAGACAACTCGCGAATTAAGCAAAGAGGAAAGAAAGGAGAATGGCGATATATTATGAATAAAGATGAATTAAGACAAATTTTATCTGAGTGTTGTAATGACATCTCTTTTTCTTACCGAGGACTGGCATCGGGAGTGACGGTTGAAGTCAGAGATTACATCCCAATGTATCAGGCGTGGCACGGTGATGAAACGAAAGAATATGATAATGTAGATGATGTTATAAATGATAAATTTTATAGTGGAAAATCATTAAATGATCTAGTCAAAGAAGTAGAAATTGAAGCAATGTAATACCATCGGTCGAGCGGGCTGGTGGTATTTTTGTACTCATTTTGGAGGTGATGCGATTTGATTGAGGTGAGAATTCGACCAGAGCGAATTAAAATCTCTGGACACGCCGGGTATGCGGAGCCGGGAAAAGATATTGTGTGTGCAGCTGTGACAGCACTTACACAGACGCTGATTCAGTCGATTGAAAATTTAACAGATGATGAAATAGAATACAGAATATCTCCCGGAAAGGCTGAGATAGAATACAGGAATCTGTCAGAGAAATCAAAAACTCTGGTGGATTCCTTTTTCGTTGGCATTCGCTTGATTGCCGATGAGTTTCCGGATTATGTAGCAATTATGTAATTCGCGCCCAAGTCTTGAAGGCGTAAAAAGCTAGGGGAAAGGACCATGAAGAATGTCATTAAACTTTTAGGAGGTAAAGAAAATGAAGAGCAGGATGTTTAGAATGCTGCAGTTATTTGCAGAAGAAACCGTAGATCATACAGCAGAACCTGATGCGGTGAAAGATAGTGTTAATCCGGAAAACACATCTGATGATAGCGGAGAAGAAAAAAAGTACACAGACAAGGATGTGGATGCGATTGTAAACAAAAGATTCGCAAAATGGAAAACTGAGCAGGAACAGGCGGTAAAGAGTGCTAAGGAAGAGGCAGAAAAGCTTGCAAAAATGAATGCTGAGCAGAAACAGAATTACGAGATCGAGAAGTTGCAAAAAGAGAATGAAAAACTGAAGCAGGAGGCTGCAAAGGTTGAGCTTAGCAGAAGCGCCACAGGCATTCTTGCAGAAAAAGGAATTGAAGCAACGCAGGATGTTCTTGATTTTGTTGTAGGGAATGACGCTGATGATACGAATGCAAAAATTGATAAGCTTGTAAAAATCGTGGAATCCCAGCTTAAGAAAGCCGAGATCGCCAGAGCAACCGGAACTACACCAAAAACCATGACGAACTCAGGAAGCCAGTTGTCTGAATTTGAAAAGAGACTTGCAAAGTATAAATAAAGGAGAATGCGAAAATGAAGAACAGAGAATTTATGATGTTACAGTTATTTGCGGCAGGAGACAACAATGATATGCCGGTAAGAAGCTACCAGCTTGAGTTTAAAAGCCTTTTGCAGGCAGTATTTAAAAAGATGTCTTATTTCGCGGATTTTTTCGGCGGCGAACTTGAGGCACTGGATGGAGTCAGAGAAAATGAAACAGCCTTTTATGTAAAAACATCAGACATTCCGGTTGTGGTTGGGACCGGATATGATAAAACGAAAACGAAAGCTTTTGGAACGGGAACAGGGAACTCTAGCCGTTTCGGAGAGAGAACAGAGATTATTTACACTAACACACCGGTTAATTACTCTTGGGGATGGAATTTCCATGAGGGGATTGACCGCCATACCGTAAATAATGATTTTGATGTTGCGGTAGCAGATCGCTTGGAACTGCAGTCTCGGGCAAAAACAAAGCAGTTTAATAAGCAGCATGGAAAATTTATTTCCACATCTGCCGGAAAAACTTTAAGCGTTACTGATTATACGGCAGACAATGTTTTGAAGTTGTTCAATGAACTTTCTAAGTATTTCAATAATATTGAAGCGGTTGGAACGAAAAAAATTAAGGTTTGTTCCGATCTGTACAATGCCGTTGTGGATCATCCTCTGAATACGAGTGCTAAAAACTCTACTGTAAACATTGATGGCAATGAGGTTGTGAAGTTCAAGGGATTCCTTGTAGAGGAGATTCCGGATGAGCTCTTCCAGTCCAAAGAATGTGCCTATGCATATATTGCCGGAGTTGCAAAAGCATTTACTGGAATTAACACAGCGAGAACGATCGAATCCGAGGATTTTGACGGTGTAGCTTTGCAGGGAGCTGGTAAGGCTGGAGAATTTATTCCGAATGACAACAAGAAAGCTGTAGTTAAAGTGTCGGTGGGGTAGTACCCTCTGACGATGTAGCCTTAGTTGGCAGAGGGAAAGTCGGAAAGGCAAAAGTAGGAAAAGCGAAATAGGAGGTATGAGTTATGGCATATACACCAACTACATGGAATGACGGCGACGTTATGACAGCAGAGAAACTGAATAAGTTAGAGCAGGGCGTGAAGAATGAGCAGGTTGGACCAGCAGGACCAGCAGGAGCAGTAGGACCAGCAGGACCGGCAGGAGCAAAAGGCGAAAAAGGCGATCCAGGAGTAGCAGGACCGAAAGGAGACAAGGGAGATCCGGGCGCACAGGGACCTGCGGGACCAAGTTACACTCTTCCAGCGGCGAATAAAACAACGCTTGGCGGTGTGAAACAGATGGCTTTGATTGCAGATTTGTCGACAGAAACAGCGACTGATCTGAAAAACAAAATCAATGCAATTCTTGCTGAAATGAAAAAACAGGGTATCATGGCGAATTCGTAAGGAGTTGAAATTGAATGCTGGATGATTTAAAAATTCTTCTGGGAATTGATGTTTCTGATAGGGATTCCGATGAAAAGCTTTTACTGATTCTGGAATCTGTGCGAAATCGTTTGAAACTGCTTCTCGGTGGCATGGAAGTGCCATCGAGTATGCAGCATATCGTTACGGATGTGGCAGTGATCCGTTTTAACCGCATTGGCTCTGAGGGTATGTCTTCCCACAGTGTGGCTGGAGAAAGCACTTCGTACAATGAAAATGATTTTTCCGCCTATATGGACGAGATACAAGCGTATCTTGACTCTGTAGACGGGGCAAAACGGGGGAGGGTGCGATTCCTATGAGGTATGATAAAGCTGTATATTTTCAAACGGTAGTACAAGGAGTGTATAATCCCACAACAGGAGATTATGCGGAAGATTATATAACCGAAACAAAACGGTATGGGAGTGTTTCTGATACTGGTACAGAAACGATGAATTTAGTTTACGGTGAGATTAAGCAAGGGAGCTTGACCATCCAACTACAGACGCACTATAAGGAGCTATTTCACAGGATTCGCGTTGGAAGGAAAGTATACAGAGTGGATTTTGAACGAAAACTGCGAACAAAGCATGTGTTTGTGGTATCTGAGGTGCAGTGATGGCTACGTTAAAAATCGAAGGAATCGCAACGCTAAATAAAGGTTTGAAGAAGCGGATGGATATGGGTAAGTTAAAATCTACCGTAAAAAAGAACGGCTCTGCTATGGAATCAAGGGCGAAAAGAAACGCAGTATTCAAAGGACATTACGCATGGGAAGAAGGGAAAGGCATGGTATTCAAAAAGCCGACAGGGAATTTGAAACGGAGTATAGGTTTAGAAATATCTCCGAATGGACTGAAGGCTACTGTGGAACCGAAGGCAGAGTATGCTGCTTATGTAGAATTAGGCACTCGTAAGATGGAAGCCCAACCCTATTTAAAACCCGCATTTGAGGAGCAAAAGAAACAGTTTGAAAAGGATTTGCAGAAACTTGTGAGGTGAGATATGGATCCACAGCAAGAATTATTTACAAAATTACTTACAGAGATCAAAGCATTAGGATATGACGTATATGACGGCTTCTTACCGCCGGATGGTACGCCGTATCCTTTTGTTTATCTTGCAGACAACCACCAGATAGATGATGCCAATAAAACCGCTGTCTTTGGAAGTGTCCATCAGACAATCCATGTTTGGCACAACAATCCAAGACAGAGAGGAACGGTATCAAAAATGCTGTTGGCGATCAAAACCACATGCAGAAGACTGGATCATACCGAAAATTTTGCATGGAATGTCCGGAATGTAAATCAGAGGATTCTTCCGGATACAACAACAAAGCGCCCTCTTTTACACGGGTTGCTAGAAATAGAATTTAGTTTTAGTTAGAGAGGAGAAACGTATGTTTAAAACAGGATTACAGTTATTCGCAGAGGCGGTAGCTGGTAAAAAAATTGTGTATTTATACCGCCTTGCTAAAAATGCTTCGCAAGAAGCGGGAAAAAATCTTGCATTCACAACAGAAAATGGAAGAACAAAAAGCAAGGACGCAGATTCCACTGCCACAAAGGACGGAGCCATCCGTACACCCGGGGCTGCGGAAACAGAAATCACGGCCACTGCTATCCTTGCGAAGAAAGATAAGTTAATCTCTGAGTTAGAGGACGCAATGGATTCGGATGAGTTGCTTGAAATCTGGGAAGCAAACCTTGAGGATCCGGCAGAAGCTGGTCCGAATAAGTTTAAGGGTATGTATTTCCAGGGATATCTCACGGAATTTGAGATCACATCCTCGGCAGATGAAAATGTAGAGGTGTCTCTTACTTTTGGTGTTAACGGCTCCGGAAAACGAGGGGATGTTACTGTGACTGCACAGCAGCAGGAAATAGCAGCTTATGCGTTTAAGGATACGACACAGGAATCGTAAACCCCTCTGGTGATACTGCCTTGATTAGTAGAGGGAGAATTTGTAAGGCGAAAAACGGATGATTATGTACATAGGGGGCGGTAAAACCGCTCTCTTTTAATGGAGGTAAAAAATATGATGGAATTAACAATTAACGGACAGGTGTACCAGTTTAAATTCGGAATGGGATTTTTGAGAGAAATCAACAAGCAGACAAATATGCCTGTGGATGGATTGCCGGGAGTAAAAAAAGACGTAGGATTCCGGTATGCGCTTATGAACTTAATAAATGGTGATCCGGATGCGTTGGTAAACATTCTCGATGTTGCGAATAAAGGGCAGAATCCGAGAGTGACAAGAGGCCTTTTGGATGAGTATATCGACGATGAGGACACAGATATTGATGAGCTTACAGAAACAGTAATGGGTTTCTTGGAGAGTGCCAATGCTACAAAAAAAGCTACGAAAGAGATTGCGGACGCTGTGGAGAAAGAGAAACAGAGAGTGGAAGAGGAAGAAGCGAAGAAGAGAGAGCTGATGATGTAGATTTTGAAGAATCCTACAGAGAGGTGGCGTTGAATTGTTTCCGGTATCTTGGCTTTAAGAGCTTTGAAGAAGTGGATAGGTTGACAATTCCAGAATACACCTTGCTCATGGAGGCTGTGCAGCTAAGAGAAGTAGATAAGGACTATCGAAATCATCTGCAAGCATTCCTGAATTTTGCTGTGAAAGCAGAGAAAAAGGTCGGAAAGAATAAGACTAAACCAGTTTATCAGAGATTCAGAAAGTTTTTTGATTACGAAAAAGAAGTAGATCGTGTGAGGAACCGAAAGCAAAAAAACGAAAGATTAGACATAATCGGCAGAATGATGAAAGGAGAGTGATGGCATGGCAGAAAGTTTTTCCGTAAAGGCAATATTATCTGCGCAGGATAGAGGATTTACGTCTGCTTTCAAATCTGCAATGGGTACCGTAAGCAATTTAAAAAGCACGCTCACAAGTGGAATCGGATTTGGAATCATGGCCGGAATTGGACAAAAGGCATTTGGTGCTGTCACATCCAGTATTGGCGGTATGGTGTCGGAATTAAATTCTTCCAGTGCTGCATGGAAAACATTTAACGGAAACATGTCGATGGTTGGCAAAGGCGCTGACGAGATTGCATCTGTAAAAAAGGAATTGCAAGAGTTTGCAGAAGATACTATTTACAGCGCATCTGATATGGCGAGTACTTACGCTCAGCTGAGTGCAGTAGGTATTAAAAGCACGAACAAGCTTGTAAAGGGATTCGGAGGGCTTGCGGCGGCAGCTGAGAATCCAAAACAGGCAATGAAAACTTTAAGTCAGCAAGCTACACAGATGGCAGCGAAACCAACAGTTGCTTGGGCAGACTTTAAACTTATGATCGAACAGACTCCGGCTGGTATATCGGCAGTCGCAAAAGAAATGGGCATGACTACCACGGAGCTGGTGCAGAATGTGCAGGACGGAAAAATCGCGACAGAAGATTTCTTTGATGCTATCGCAAAAGTCGGCACAAATGACGCATTTACGAAGCTTGCTACAGAGTATAAGACTGTAGATCAGGCAATGGATGGTCTGACCGAAACAGTAAGTAATAAGCTGGCACCGTCATTTGATGTTTTATCCGGTCGAGCGATTAAATCTTTGGACGGGATAATTAATAAAATTGGAGATCTTGATGGAGATGCAATCGCAGGGAAATTAACTGGATTTCTCGATAAAGCAAGTGGGTACTGGAATGTTTTAAAAACAGAAGCATTAGAAGTGAAGACCGCTTTTGGAGATGCTTTTTCCGCAATCGGAGAAGATCTCGGAAAGATCACCGGTGCGTTTGGATCCACGGAAAGCATTAGTTCTTTTAGTAGTGTAATGGATTCTGCGAGCGGAGCATTGAAAACCTTTGCTGGTTTCTTAGAGGAACATTCTGAAACTATCGCGAAAGTGATTCCTCAGATTCCTAAGCTTGTCGTTGCATATAAAGGCTTTAAAATTGCAAAAAGTGTTGCCCCGTTTGTAGGTGCATTCACCAGTGCGATTGCAGGTCTTGCCGGCGCAGGGATTAGTGCGATTGCCGGAAAATTGCTTGGAATTTCCAAGGGACAGAGAGAAGTTGGAGTGTCGAGTAGGGAAAGCATGAAAAGCACTATGGAATCTGCCAAAGCATTTATGATGCTTGGTGCAGGCGTTGCTCTGATTAGCGGTGGTTTCTTTTTGCTTGCTCAAGGAGCGAAAGCTGTGGCGGAATCGGGACCATTGGCTGTTGCTGTTCTAGTTGGAATGGTAGCTGCAATCGCAGGACTTCTGATCGTGGCAAAAATGGTGGCTCCGACATTATCGGCAGGTGCAGCAGGATTTGTTGCATTCGGAGCAGCTGTTGTTTTGGCAGCGGCTGGAATTGCGGTATTGACCGTATCTGCAATTTCATTGGCGAATGCCGGACCTCTTGCAATTGCAGTGATGTTTGGCTTGATCGTAGCAATTGGTGGCTTGATGATTGTAGCGGCAGCAGTAGCACCGGTTCTCACCGCAGGAGCTGTTGGGCTGGTCGCATTTGGAGCGGCAGCAGTCCTTGTAGGAGCAGCTGTTCTGCTTGCGAGTGCAGGATTGGCTTTGGTTGCAAGTGTGCTCCCTATTGTTGCTGAATATGGCTTGCAAGCATCTGTAGCAATCGGAGCATTAGGGGCAGCAATGACAGTGTTTGGAGCAGGGACGATTGTAGCAGGAGCTGGATGTACGGTTCTTGCAGTTGGATTGTTGGCAGTAGGAGTTGCAGTGCTTGGTGTCACGGTGGGAGTTGTTGCATTTGGAGTAGCGATGACAGCAGCGTGTGTTGGCGTGCTGGCAATGGCAGCGGCACTGTTGGCGGTTAATTCCAGTATGAAGTCGATTGCAAAGAATGCGAAAACAGCGCAGAAATCTATCGAGAGTATGAAAGATTCTGTAAGTATTGTGAATGACGGTCTGGATGCTCTTGGAAATAAAGCGAAAAGTGCGGTGAAATCCATTGTCAGCGCATTTGATTCCGGCGCAGGAAAAGCGAGAAACTCTGGACAGAAACTTGGGGACAGTGCAAAAGAGGGTGTACAGAACGGACTACAGCCAACACAGGCAATTGCAATTAGTACTGTTTCCGCTGTGCTTGCCTCTTTTGCGTCTGGAGCCGGAAGTGCCTACAGTAGCGGTCTAAATATCGGGATGAGCTTCGCAAATGGACTGGCTGCAAGCCTCGGAAGAATACAGGCGATTGCGGCACAGATGGCGGCCGCGGCAAATTCTGCAGCAGCATCCCGGGCGAGCCTGCCAAAAACAAGAAGTGTTATAGCGGGTGAAATAGAAAATACTCCGATGATCTCAGCTTATGGAATGGTCGATGAAATAAATAACAGAATTGATATTCCGGTTATTTCCAGTGCTGATCCAGTCATGACGGCATATACAAGTAGAACTGATACAAAAAAAGAATTATCTGATGGTTACACCTATCAGCGGAACGCGACATACACAATCGTTGTACCAGTTGAGTACAACGGAAGAGAAGCGGCACGAGTTACGGCAGAATTTACGCAGAAAGAGCTGGAGAGTCGAGAGAGTATGAGGATGAGACTGAAAGGAGAACGAAGTCATGTATGATTTTGTAGACACGGGCGAGGTTGGGAGTGAAAACTCCCTGCCAAGTGAGGCCCTGCAGATTGATGGAGAATACATCGAAAACCTAATTGACGGATACAGAACTCTGTACGTGACCGGTCGTGAGCTTTTGGGATCGGAAATTTCGGAGAGAGAAATTGATCTTGTGGATGGGTCCGAGTATACGGGAAAGCGAGATACAACCAGAAGCATTACAGTTGGATACCAGTTGCTTTGCGCATCTCCTAGAGAGTTCCAGGAAAAATTCAACAAACTCTCTGGAATCTTAAATAAGGAACAGGCAAAGCTGATTTTTGCAGATGAACCGGATAAATATTTTATCGGGACGAAATCAAGTGTAGGAGATGTGGAGCCAGGCAGATTGAACGTAAAAAGCGAATTTACTTTTTATTGTTGTGATCCACGGAAATATTCTGCAGCGGAAAAATCGTTTACTGCCCATCAGGAAAGCGGATATCAGACGCTTACTATTGTAAATGGTGGTACAGAATCCGTTCCGGTAAGCTACGATATCACTCACAACCATGAAAATGGATTTATTGGGATTGCCAGTAAATACGGTGCAATACAACTCGGCAAGATCGAAGAAGCAGACGGCGAAGACTATAAGGCGTCAGAGATACTGTCAGAGGGGTATAGCCTGTTTCAAGACGATCACGGCACCTCTTATCAGAATCCAGAAAATACCACACAGGGAACACTCGAAGTCAAGAATGTTGCCGGATATAACGTCATGGCATTAAAAGGTGGACAGGCAACATCCGGGTACTGGAACGGCGGAATGAGAACACTTACTATCCCGGTTGACAGCGAGGGCAGACGTGGGGCAAAGAACTTTTACTGTTACACGCAGCACTGGTTCGAGACTGGATTGATGGGACAGACGGGAGCACAGACTATTGCGTTTCTTACAGGGAAAAATGAAGTGATCTGCTCTATGTCTATTAACAAGAGTGATACGGTTGGTAATACGGCGCATGTGGACTGGTTCGCACCACAAAACAAGAAGATCAAGACACTGGATTTCCAGCCGACAGCTTATGAGGGAAACCCGTTTAATTTAAAGATGGGTGGCGGGCATAATGACTTTTTAAAAGAAGGGGATCGGTTGCGTATTTTCTGGTATGGGCAGTACTATTACTTCACTATCCCGGAAATCAAGGACATGGCGTGCGAGAAGATACAGGTCTGGATCGGGCAGTGGGGAAGTAGAGATCTTGGAAATCAGCTGGTTACGCACAATTATTTAAAAAGTATCTGGTTCCGCAAGGATAACGTGGAAAAATACAGAGATGTGCCGAACCGGTATAAGTCCGGAGATGTGGTCTATATTGATGGAAATGATACAGCGGTTTATGTAAACGGGATGAAGCGGATGGAAGATGAAATCCGAGGAAGTAAGCATTTTCTGGTGCCGCCGGGAGAGACGGAGATCCAGTTCTCCTACTCGGCATTTAGCAGTCCTCCACCAACGATTAAAGCCAAAATAAGGGAGGCGTATTTATAATGAATGAAATCAGAATTGCCGTACTGAATCCACATGACAGGGTGCTTGCATTTTTGGATAACACCCATCGAAACTCTATGCATTATTGGAACGATGAGCTACATGAATATCTGCAGGGGACAGCGAATACATACGCATTTACGGTAAGTTCCAAACACGAGGATGCGGCGTATATCGTAGAAGGGAATAAAGTAGCCTTTGTATATAACGGAAAAGACTACTATCTGAATATCGTACATGTGGAAAAGGATGAATTTACAGTTACTGCGACAGCATGGTCTTTAAGCTTCGAATTGATCAACGAGAATGTTGGGGCATACAAATCTGAAAGCGCAATGAGCTTTGAGGAATATGTAACTGCCTTTGATCCGGAACGTACCGTGCGGATCGGGATCAATGAAGTGTCAGATAAGCGGATTTCAAACGAATGGACAGGTGAGGCAACGGTACTGTCCCGTTTATTTTCCGTGGCGAATGTATTCGATGCGGAGATTGAGTTCCAGACTGTGTTAAATGATGATTATTCACTGAAAGAAATTGTAATGAACGTGTATCGGGAACACTCAGACAATAACACGGGAGTTGGGGAGTTCCGGGGAGATATTAAGCTGCGGTACGGGAAAAATGTTACCGGCATCCGGAAGGAATCCAGTATCGAAAACCTGTACACCGGTATCCGTCCAACAGGAAAGGATGGACTGACTATACAGGGAATTGAGAAAGAAGAGCTGGATGAGAACGGTGTAGTAGAGTTTTATACACAAGGTCCAGATATCCGGGCACCACAGGCAAGAGATCGCTTCCCATCGAATCTGATAAACAAGGAAGACGGATACATCTTTATGCCAAAATCCTACGATACGGATAATAAAGACAAGCTGTACAGTATGGCACTATTGGACTTGAAAACAGCATCTGAACCGGTTGTGACTTATGATGTAACGGGGTACTTTGATACTGCTATCGGAGATACCGTGGAGATTGAGGATGAGGAGTACGTTCCTACATTATATTTGAGTGCAAGAGTATCGGAGCAGGTTCGCAGTTTCACGAATCCGCAAGCAAACAAGACAGTCTTTACCAATTTTAAAGAGCTGCAGCCGGAAATCTCTGAAGATTTGCTGCAGAAAGTAGAGGATCTGATTAACAAAACAAAGATTTACACAAGCAGTATCTCTACGGATAACGGAATTGTATTTAAAAATAATGAAGGCTTTACCAACTTGACTGCCAATGTAATAGATAATGGGGTAGATCGGACAGACAATTTCACAATTCGATGGTTTAAGGATGGGAATCATATCTACGCCGGTCGGACCATAAAAGTTCGAGCTTTGGATGTGGAGAGCAAGGCGGTCTACAAATTTGAAGCAAGGGATACGGAGGGAGTCCTAAGGGGATTTGAAGAAGTAACGGTTACGGATGTATCCGATGGAGAGCCGGGAAAAGACGGAACAACTTATTACACATGGTTTAAATTTGCTGATGACGAGTATGGAAACGGGATGTCCAGCAGTCCAGATGGAAAGGAATACTTAGGAATTGCCTACAATAAGGTGACTCCAGTAATGTCCAATAATCCGGAAGATTACCAGTGGGCAAGGATCACCGGAGAGGGCATACCCGGGAAACCCGGAGCGGACGGAAAAACTTACTACACATGGGTAAGGTATGCGGATGATGCCAGAGGAAACGGGATGTCTGACAGTCCGAATGGAAAATATTACATCGGGTTCGCATACAACAAGGAAGTGCCGACAGAAAGCAACAATCCGGCAGATTACCAGTGGTCGAAATATAAAGGGGATGACGGCAAAGATGGTACGGATGGAGCAATAAAATCCGAAACACCACCAGGCGATAAGACTAAACTCTGGTACGACACGGTAAACAACGTCCTTAAGTACTGGGACGGCGAAAAATGGGTAGAAGCATACACGGGAGACATCGAAGACGCGAAAGATGCGGCAGGAAACGCACAGGAATCCGCCAACACAGCAATCTCCAGTGTCAATAATATAAATACCAGTCTCGAAAAGTACAAGAATGAGGTTCGCGCCGAGTTTAAGAATACCGTAACTTACGTAGACGGCAAGACGGAAGTTATCGATACATGGGTGCGACAGGGGTCGGATGGAGTTACGCCGTTTTTGGAACTGGGTGGAACAAGTAATGACCTTAAGGCAAGGTTGACGAACTCGCGCCTAGGATTTTACGAAGGAGACAAAGGGCTGGCGTATTTTGGAAATGAAAAAGCATATATGCCGGTGGCAGAAGTTGATAACCTAAGCGCCAAAAGGGTTGGTGTAGGTAACTATGCAATGTTGGACAATGGGGACGGGCATCTGTCACTGATATATATTGAGTAGGAGGGACTTATGGCAGGAACGGGGAGAATCTATGTCACGGCAGTCCGTGGCGTAGGAGATGTAAACCTTACGCATCAGTACGATGTAGATCTCCGGTTTGATATTGCGTTTGACTGGGGCGGATACAATTATGGCGGTGCACCATACAGCATGAGCTGTGACGGGCAGAACACCTCCGGAAGCGCAACATTTGCAGTTGGAAGCGGTGGAGGGAACTGGATATGGACAAACATTGGCGGAACTAAGACATTCCGTATTACGATGCCGACAAGCGGACAGCCCAAGAACATAGGATTTTCCGCAACAATTAACACGGGAATCAACCCGTCCACAATCTCAGCAAGCGGAAGTTACGCACTCTCGGCTATCACGTGGGAACATACCGTATCTTACAATGCAAACGGAGGAACGGGCGCGCCGGGCAGTCAAAAGAAAATATATGGGTCAAACTTAACCCTATCCTCTGCACGCCCTACACGAGACGGGTATGTATTTATGGGTTGGGCAACGTCATCTGCCGGAGAGGTGTCGTACATGCCGGGGTCTACTTACGGCACAGATGTGGATATCACCTTGTATGCAGTCTGGCAGATCGCATACATCAAACCCACAATTACCGGACTGACTGCATTGCGGTGCGACTCAAGCGGAACTCCAAAGAGTGATGGTACATACATTAAAGTCACTGGGAGCTGGCAAGTAGACCGGACGTTAAATAGTTCCAACAAGGCAACCAGTGTCAGGATAGATTATCAGGAGACTGCTTCCGGGAGTCCGGTGAAAGCAAGCGAAACATACCCAAACACGACAAGCGGAAAGATTTCTCAAGTAATCGGGAATGGGAAAATATCCACGGGGAGTGTGTACTTTGTTATCGTTACAATCACGGACTTAAACGGCAGCAAACAAGAAGAGGTGATTGTTCCGGCACAGTTCCGAGCGTTGGATGTTGCAAATAAAGGAAGAAGTATTGCTTTCGGCGGAACAGCAAGTGACAGAGAAGAGGGATATGATTTCTATCAAGACGTGAGGTTTCACGGAAAGTTATTACTGGGAGATCAAGAATTGATGGGGATCAAGGAACATGATTCCGGACAGGTGAGAGGGCCGTACTCCAATGTAAACAGCAGTAATCACGTGCAGGTGTGGTTGTATAAGATCGGCAAGATCGTACACTGCAAAATTGAGATGCTGGCGCAGTTTCCGAACAGCGGGTATTTCAATGATTTTGACGAGGTGGCCATCCCGGAAGAATTCCGGCCGAAATATCACGTATTTTGCGCGTGCCCGGAAGTAGTCGCAGGGACGATCATTGGAACTGGAAGATATCGTATAGGAGGCAAGATTTCTCTGGATGTGGAAAAGAAAGATTATGCAGAGCGGACGATCTGTACATCTTGGATCGCAGCAAGTTAGGAGGTGAGAAAATGGGGGATATGATAACCGCCGCTTTTAATGACGGTGAAGGATACAAGAGGGTTCCAGGGCTTTGGCAGTGGGATCGTGGTCAGACACTAAAAATCTGTGGGTTGGATTTTCAAAATAAAACAATGGAAGTTCATTTTGCGATTGCAGGGAGCGAAACAGCAAAAACGGTAATCGGAGAAGTGAAAGAAAATCACATTCTGGCAAAAATACCGGATACTCTACTGAAAAACGGGAGAAATATTTGGGCGTTTTTGTATTTGGCAGACACAAAATCCGGTCAGACTATCCGACAGATTGAATGTGTAGTGAATAAGCGTCCGAAGCCGGAAGATTATGAAGAACCAGAAGAGGAACACATTCTGGAGGAACTATTGGAGCAACTCAATAAAAAGGGAGACAGGCTGTATCTGGAAGAAAACCGGATGCAGCTTTTTTCTGGAGAGAATCTACTCAGTGAAGTGGAACTGCCGGAAGGCGGGGGAAGCGAGATCATCACAGAAGATGAGATCAATGGATTGTTTTAAAGAAAAGGAGAGAGAAGAACATGGCAAAATTTTTAGATTTAACAGGACTTGGAACATTTAAAGAGAAAATGCAGGAATGGGCAAATGGTGCATTTCGAAAGAAAACTGACAAAGTAGTTTCTACTGATGTTACGTATAAGGGAAAATCGCTGGATGAAGCAATTAAAAGTGGAGAATTTAAGGGAGACAAAGGAGACAGAGGAGAAACCGGCGCAGCTGGAGCACAGGGACCAACAGGACCAGCTGGTGCAGTAGGTGCACAAGGGCCTCAGGGATTACAGGGTCCACAAGGTCCGGCTGGGGAAGCGTTTAAAATCGCTAAGACATTTGCTTCCGTTGATGCGATGAATAAAGGATTTGCATCCGATGGAGTAAAGACTGGGCAATTTGTCATGATTGACACCGGAAATGTACAGGATGCTGACAATGCAAAATTATACGTAAAAGGAGCTGAATCCTATACCTACATTACAGACTTATCGGGAGCCACAGGTATGACAGGACCACAAGGACCACAGGGATTACAGGGGGCAACAGGTCCAGCAGGCCCAGCGGGTGCAAAAGGAGAACAGGGAATTCAGGGTCCAGCAGGAGCCAAAGGTGACAGAGGAGAAACAGGACCACAAGGACCTCAGGGATTAAAAGGCGAAAAAGGAGACATTGGACCAATGGGACCGCAGGGACCAGCAGGATCAGATGCAAATGTTCAGGCAATTACAAACACGGAAATTGACGGATTATTCTCATAGGGCGGTGGTGATGCAATGTCGGAGTTTTTAAAACAATTATTTCGGGTGGGGGAGCAAAAAGCTTCCCCCAAAAAAGTACTAGATTATAGTGGATTACAACATTTATCGGGAAGACTAGCTAATAAATATGTCGATAAAACTCAGGTTCCGTATGCTTTCGAAAGTATGACGCAATCTGAATATGATCGCTTACGAGTTAAGGACAGCTATACAGTTTATTTGATCATCGGTTAGGGGGCGAATGGATGGGTGACGAGAACAAAGAAGCGATTATGCCAAGATCGGCAGACTTCTCTGGATGGACTGGTTATCAAACAATGGACGGAAACTCCAATTGTCGTGCATGGGCTGATTGGGAAACAACTCGTGTATTTCGAAATGGACAAGCTGGGTGGGATGTTAGAATTATTTTAAAAGCGAACAAGACAACATCATCACCTACGTACGGTACTGGGAATACGCAAGTCGGTGCTCATCAAACAAATTCTTCTGTAGACACAAAGTATATGACTATCGTGCAGAGCGAAACAACATTTAGAGATGAGACTTTGTTTGTTCCAGCGGAAGCAGGCGCAGACATACCATTAGCAGCATATGCTAATATCCATATACCGAATGTAGTAAGTAAGAGAATCCAGTTTACAGTTACAGCCAAAAGAAATCTTTGGTACGTTTATTTTGATGCAAACGGCGGATCTAGTGCTCCTAGTACGCTGAAAAGACATTGGGGCGAAGTTGTATATATTCCAGCTACGTTGCCAACAAGATATGGTTATACATTTAATGGATGGACAAAGACACAAGGCTCGTCCAATATAAATTACAGTCCTGGAGATCCAATAGGCGATGATTCCGATGTCACTTTATATGCGGTATGGAGTCAAAATGTTGTAAAAACATGGAGTATTACATATAACGCGAACGGTGGATCTAACGCCCCAGCAAAGCAGACAGCGAATGTTGGTCAGTCCATTACGATTACTTACTCAAAACCGACACGCAGTGGATATACCTTTTTAGGCTGGTCTACTTGGTCTGGAGCAACAGAACCCGAAGCAATGTTTACACCGGGATATTCTTATACATCTGATTACGATTTAACTTTATATGCAGTGTGGAGGAAAAACCAAACCACACAATATTCTTTATCATTTAGTCTTCAAGGTGGAAATGGTACGTTCAATCCATTGTACGGGGAATATGGGAATCGGGTGCAAATTCCATATACAAAACCAACGAAAACTGGATATACATTCCTTGGATGGGCAACTTATTCAGGAGGAAGTGCTTCGTATCAGCCAGGTGAATATTACACTTTATATGGAAATTCCACTTTATATGCTACATGGCAGAAAGAACAAACTACTCAATATTGCACAATAACCTTCAATGCAAACGGAGGGTCTGGTGCACCATCAAGTCAACAGAAAGTCGTTGGAGAAACCACTTATATCCCATACACTAAGCCGACTCGTTCTGGATATACTTTTCTGGGATGGTCTACATCATCGTGGGCTACATCTGCAGATTATCAACCAGGGTCGACTTATACCCCATATGGGAATATGACATTTTACGCTGTTTGGAAACAAAATGTTGTCAAGACATGGAGCATTATATACAATGCAAATGGTGGAACGAATGCGCCAGAAAAACAAACTGCAAATGTAGGTCAATCCATTACGATTTCATATTCTAAACCGACACGCAATGGCTATACATTTCTTGGGTGGTCTACGTGGAGCGGTTCTACTGAGCCAGAACTTGCATATACACCGGGACATTCATATATGTCAGACTATGATATAACTTTATATGCAGTTTGGGAAGAAGATAAAAGAATGTATCTTGGATATGATCGTATTAGAAAAATTTATATCGGAAACAGACAGGTAACAGCGGCATACTTAGGAACAGCAAAAATATGGTAAGGAGACGAGAATGACAGAAAATGAAGTAGAAGTAACACTTGCCGAATATAATAAAGAAATCGGCTCGTTAAAGCACCGGATGAATGAGGTGGAAGACATTGTAAATGTGGTACACCAGCTGGCACAGGAGATGGTAGGGCTGACCAAAGAGGTTGGATTTATGAACCAGACTCTTGTGCAGCTGACCGCAAAAGTGACACATCTTGAGCAGACTCCGGCCAGACGATGGGATGGAGTTGTCACCACTCTGATTGGTGCAGTCATCGGGGCAGTAGTGGCAATGTATTTTTAAAGGAGAGAAAATATGGAACAGATCATGAATTATGTAAAACCAGAATTGATTGTAGTAGCAGTAGTGTTGTATTTTATCGGGATGGGATTAAAACACGCACAGGCAGTAAAGGATAAGTACATCCCGCTTATTTTGGGCGGGCTTGGCATTGTCCTGTGTGCTGTGTGGGTGTTTGCATCCTGTCCCATCAGTACTGGGCAGGAGATCGCAATGGCGGTATTTACGGCGATTATACAGGGGATTTTAACAGCCGGATTGAGTACATACGTGAATCAGACCATTAAGCAGATTGGGAAGAAAGAATAAAACGCGTATAAATATGTGCAAAAACTGTTGACACACGTGCTGACACGTGCTATAATAATACCATGAAAGGAGGAAATAATGAAAACATCAGAACTTGTTAAAATACTCAAGAAGAATGGCTGTTTTTTCGTGGAACATGGTAAAGAGCATGATAAGTGGCACAGCGATTTAACCGGAAAGGATGTGCGAATCCCAAGACATAAAAGTAAGGAAATCCCGACCGGAACAGCGGACAGAATACTAAAGGATGTTGGGCTGAAATAAGCCCAATCCTTTGATGAGATAATATAAGGAGGTCAACAGAATGGCAAAATACGTATATCCAGCAGTGTTTACACCAGAGGAAGATGGGAAATATTCGGTGTTTTTTCCAGATTTAGATGGGTGCTATACTTGCGGAGATGATCTGCAGGATGCAATTGTAATGGCGGAGGATGTGCTTGCATTTTATCTTTATGATGAAGAAGTAGCACAGAACGAAATACCAAAATCATCTACTACTGCAGAAATTGAGTTAAAAGATGGAGAATTTGTGAATTATATCGCATGCGATACCATTGAATACGCAAAAATGCATAATAATCGGGCGGTAAAGAAAACACTGACAATACCCGAATGGTTGAACGAAGCTGCGACGAGAGCAGGAGTGAATTATTCGCAGGTGCTTCAGGAAGCGCTAATGAGTAAATTGAATATAAGTAGATAATTTAAGAGAGCTTGGAAACAGGCTCTCTTTTATTGTGCGACATCGCACGGAGGAGGTGAGAACATGAGCGAACAGAACGAATTTGGAAGAACAACAGCAGAGGAACTGGAAAAAGCATTTGAGACAGAAGAACAGGAGGAAGAACAGGAGGAGAAATAATGAGTATTTGTAGAGGAATTGCCGGCAGGAGAGGTAAAAATCCTGTCGGTATTTTTATTCATAATGGGGCAGACGGTCAGAATGCTACGACAGCGTATTACAGGAATTACTTACAAAACGCAAACTTGGAAAACGGATTTGCCCATTATTATGTGTGCAGCGATGGAATCTTACAGGCGGAAGATGACGAAAATTGCGCTTGGCACTGCGGATACTTGAACGGAAATCTCAATTTCTTGAGTATAGAGGTCTGCCAGAGCATGGGGGACTTGGATACCTTTAAGGCGAACGAAGAAAAAGCATTGCAGTTAGCAGCGCAGAAATGTAAGCAGTACGGAATTACACCAAGTGCAAGCACGATTATGTTACATCAGGAGGTGTTTGCAACAGCTTGTCCGCATAGATCAGTGGAGATTCACGGCGGAGCAGCAGCAACGAAAGCATATTTTATTAAGCGTATCAGCGAACTGATGAATGGAAATCAAGTCGCAACAGAAGATCAGGAAGGAGAAGAGACTATGCAGTGTATGTTTACAGTAGAAGGAAAAGGATGTGTTTATTGGATGCATGATGGAGTTGTGACAGCTTTAGCACATCCAGACGAGTTAAAAATCATTCAGCAGGTCTATAAGGATAACTTTGGGCATGATATGCCGTGCTACAGTTGGGGCAAAAATGCACCATGGCATGTGAGACTGATGAACCCATTGTATCGTGAACCGGTTAAATCTATTTAATAAAAATCCCCTCGGAGATCGCTCTCTGAGGGGAATAATATTATTTTCTATCAAAATGTATTTTTAATAAATTCAATTCAAACCCCTCTGTGCTATAATATATGTAGTCAATACAAGAGGGGGAACAAGTATGGAATATCAGATCTACGAATCTTACGATACGTTTTTATTATATCAGGAATTTATGGAGATACCCGGAAATACTTTTAAGTTCCGGTTGCCAGAAGGGATGATCCTGACAACCGAAATGATGCACACCTTTTTACGGGCTGCGTATATGAGTGTTGGACGGATGGAGTTGCCGTCCTGAGAATATTGTATCATTTATTTTGTACTAAGTATACATCCCCAAATGGGGCTAAACACTTAGTACAAAACAGATTATAAAAAATCTACAGCTTTAATCGTATTGTCATCATTTAGGTAAATCTCCTGTATCGTGGATCTCCAAAAAGAACGCTTGTTTTCAGGAGACAGCGAATCATACATTTGCCGAAAGTCAGTTTCTAATAGTTCTTCCACATAGTGTAAGCTTCTCGTCTCTTCCTCCTCTGGAAAAGCAGCAGAAGCGGAATATTCTTCTTCCAATCTCTGGTACTCCTTATCGTAGTAATCGAAAGAAATCCTCCCTTTTTGAAATAACAAATTTAATCGTTCCATTTCTTTTCTCAGCTTTTCCGGATCTTTCGTTTTCTTTTGCTTTTTTAGCTCTTCACTGATCTGGTTGCTGCGGACTTTATACTTTTCGTATTCTCTTTCGAGATTTTCGAGCAAATATTTTTCGACAAGGTTCTGGCTTACCCTATGCCTATACGTGCAAATATGATCAATAAGCGCTCTGTTGCAACGGTAGTAGCAGTATGTTCTTTTTTCTCCGGTTTTACGGTTGATAATTGATGAGCATCCGGTGCCAACTAATTTCTGTCCGCACACAGGACAGCGCATCAAACCCGTAAACAGGTATATTCTACCAGACGGCGTGTTTTTAATATTTCTTTTCGATATAATTTGCATCTCATTCCATTCTTTTTCTGACAGGTATGCCGGACAATAAGGATACCCTCTGTACGTACCTTTATAAAATTCGCTGGACAACATTGTACGTAACATGCCATAACTAAAATCAACCCCATAGGTTTCCTGCATGTACCGTACAGCACCTTTTTTGGAGTTATGGCTTTTAAAGTATTTAAAAAAATCCTCCACCATGTGTTCTGTTTCTGGATCTTTAACCATGCATTTCTTCCCGTCCACGACACCTGTTTTATATCCAAAAGGCATATTTGCATCTCCGAATATTAACTTCCTTTGTCTTATAGATGCTTCGTTGACAAATTTAATTCGTTCGGATGTGGTGTCTACCTCGTTTTGCCCAATCGACAGCACTACATTTAATTGCAAGCGTCCATCCCGCGTCTCCATGTTTATACCAGGCTCGGATACAGATATCCAGCGCACCCCATGCTCATCTAGCACATCTTGCACCTTATAAAAATCAGACAGGTTGCGAAACCATCTATCCAGCCGCCAGAAGAGTATTACATCGATTCTATCCTTTTTCACATCCTCTATAAGGGCGTGTATGGCTTTTCTTTTCTTCAGTTCTTTTCTGGCAGTCTTTCCTTCATCCGCATAGACGCCTACTATAGACATGTTGTTGTCTGTTGCGTATTGCTCCAAACATTCTTTCTGGGCTTGTAAAGACTTACCATGTACACTCTGCTCAAATGTGGATACTCGGATATATATGGCGCACCGTAGTATTTTTTCTGGCATTCCGTATCACTCTCCTTTTGTAAAATATATTTAAAATTGGTATAAAAATAACAGCCAGCGCAAAACAAACGTTCCGCTTGCGTGACTGCTCCGAAGATGATACAATATTCATGGATTTTAATCGCATATCTTCGGGTATGTAGACCGTCTCTGTGTTGGTAGCACTGGGGCGGTTTTTTATTTTGTTTTATTGTCCTAAAGAATCGAGAGAGTTCATTAAGTCTTCCGTACTCATGCCGGCAGCGGAAGAAGTGTATGCGTCAGTGATCTGCTTTGCGTATTGGGTGTATACGTCAGTTAATTTCAATGACCATTCTTCATAAACACTGTACTCGTCCCCATTCTTCTGCATTAGCGTAGCCATTTCGGAAACGCCCTGATTAGAAATCTCGGCCAGTTTTTCAACCTTGCTATTTGATAATTCAGCAAGCGCATTTAAGTCTCCGGCAATCGGAGCTGCTTCGTTATTATATTCTTCCACAAGTCCCGGAGTCGCGTCAGCAATCTTCTTTGTATAATCATCGAGAATGCTTTGATATGTCACTTCGACTTCCGGTTCTTTTTCCGTAGCCTCTGTTTTCGCAGTATTCTCTTTTTCTGGCTCTTTATCTCCGCCACACGCTGTCATGGACAACGCCATAGTTCCAATCAACAGCATGGTTACAATTTTCTTTTTCATATTTTCCTCTCTTCCTCTGTACCTTTTTACCACAATTTATATATAAACGCCGTAGCGATTATACTATTTCCAGTATTTCCCTGTAGTTTCCAGATCTGGAATATACTACAATAAAACCACTATGAAAATACTACTCGATAAGATCATGCGCGATAAAAACCTATCTACTCGGCAAGTATCCATTGCGACCGGTATATCAAAATCAACCGTCAGTCGCATTGCAAATGGTGAAATATCACCGACAGCCGACACATTGGAATTGCTTGCCAGGGGCTTAAAAGTCCGAATTTCTGACCTTATCGACTCTCCATATCAATAAGTGTCCCAGATCTGGGACGATTGTCCATTTTCGCGTAAGTTTCCTGATTTTAGATTGTTAACTTAATAGAGAGGTACATAAGTACCAAAAAATAGCAGAACAAATGTTCGAACAAAATATTGATTTTTATTCACTGAAATAGTATTATATATTCAGGGATTTCGAACATGTGTTTTTGCAGTTAGGGGGATGGCGAAAATGGATTACAAAAGCAAGATTATCGAACTTATCAACGGTGTAAGTAATACTGCAAAATTAGAGTATCTCTATTATGTGATAAGATCGTTTCTAAAAGGGTAGGCTATTGCTTACCCTTTTTTAGAAAGCGATTCGATAAGATGCTTTATGGCTTTCTTGTCGGATTCATCTAAAGAATAGTAGCAAGATATCATATTAATAATCTCTTGATCTTTCATTATCCGTCCAACTAATGTTCCACTTTCCTCTCTGGAATAATTTCCAAAAAAGTCGTTTGGTATCATTTCAAGCACTTCACATAATCTTTCTATAGTATCAGCGTCTGGTTTATTCTTGTTGTTTTCCCAATCGCTTATTGAATTATGTTTTGCACCTATTAAATTCGCAAGTTCTTTTTGAGTCATGTTTTTCTTTTTTCTGTATTCTTTTATTTTTTCTCCTAAACTCATTATGTTTCCTCCTTGCATCTTCTATATTAACACATGGAAATTATATTTTCAATAAAAAAAGTTCGAAAAAATCGAAATTTTAGTGTTGACATTCGAATATTTCGAAGTTATAATGAAATTAGTTCGAACGAATCGAAAAACGAAAGAGGTGATTACAGAATGTGTGTAGGTGAAAGAATTAAGGCTTACATGGATGAAAAAGGAATTAAGCAGGTTTTTATTTCACAAAAAACAGGGATATCGAAAGAAAAGCTTTGTTCATCATTAAATGGAAATAGAAAATTGCAATTTGAAGAATATGAGCTGATCTGTGGAGCGTTAGATGTAAATACGGACAAGTTTATTAAACCGAAGAAATTGTAAAGGAGAACAAAATGAACAATTTAACAGTATTTGAACAAAACGGTCAGCTACTCACCGACAGTAGAGAGGTAGCAATGATGGTAGGAAAAGACCATGCAAAACTCTTAAGAGATATCAAAGGATATGTCAAACATCTTACTGAAGCCAATTTTGGATTGAGTGAATATTTCATTGAATCAGAGTACAAAGACAGTACCGGAAGAACACTTCCATGTTACCTCTGCACAAAGAAAGGATGCGACATGATCGCCAACAAAATGACCGGAAAGAAAGGTGTCATTTTCACAGCTACATATATTGAAGCATTCGAGAAGATGAAAGATTTCATCGAAAAGGGAACACAGTACGTTGGCATTCCATTAAAAGAACAGGTGGAATCACTGGAAGTAGTAGCAAGTATGCTGAGAATGAACGATGCGAGCAAGTTGCTGATGCTGAAATGCTTCTACGATTCTTACCATATTCCAACAGGGTTCTTGCCTAATTACGAGTTTAACGGCAATAGGGAAATGAAGTCACTCACAGCACTGCTGAAAGAAAACAATCTCGGAATCAGTGCGGTGCAGTTCAATAAGAAACTTCTATCTTCCGGAATTTTGGAAGAAAAGGAACGCCAGTCAAGTAAGGGAAGAGTGAAAAAGTTCAAATCACTGACAGAGAAAGGTTTGAAATACGGCGAGAATGCAGTCAGCCCTCATAATCAGAAAGAGGTGCAGCCGTTGTATTACAGTGACACGTTCAATGAACTGTTTGAGATGGTAATGAATGACTAGCCGGTTCCACGCCCGGAAGATGCAGAGGACAGTGATAAATAGAAACGAGGTGAAAGAAATGAGGAATATGTATTCCAGAAGAAGAGAACAAGAAATTTTACACAATTATATGGAATTTTTGGCATCTAATCACAAAGAGATAGAGCCAGCCACAATGACTGACTCTATATGTAAGTTGCACAGCGAATTAAATTCCACCACTAATATTAGCATTAAGTTTTGCGGAATTATTCTTGCTATCTTGCTTGCGAATCTTGCGGTAGGCTTCTTCGTACTTATCAGCAATTTCTTCAGGAGTAAGGTTTGACAAATCCTGATTTCGCAAGTAGAGCATGGCTAATGCTTCGCATTTTGTGCTTGGAAACGTAGCCATATCATTTCTCCTTTCCTGTTTACTCGGCATTGGCAGATGCCTGTAAGCAAATTATAGGAGATATGGAAACAAATGACAATAAAGATTCAACAAGAAAGAGGTGCGATAAAAATCAACTGGAATAAATTTTCGGAGTTGTTTGAAATTTCCGATGACGAAAAAGATTTTTTTGAAATGATCTACCGAAGACGCACCATATACAGATGCGTCATAGGAATTCTGATAATCATAATAATCGTGTTGTTATTAACGAGGTAATAACTGACGCAACGATGGAAATTATAAGCGGCCAAAGCTTACTGTCAAAGAATTTCTTTCTACGGTAAGCACAGTAACGGAAGTATTTTTCTGTAAGAGAAAAAGTTCTTTCCGGCGCTTCATCAGATGGAGTTGTGTCAATAAAAGAATAATTGCTTGATATTAGTTTATATCTCATTAGCGGCTTTTCGGATTTGCCAAGAAAACCTGATGTAACTGTTTTCTTGAACCTCATACAGAACAGCTTAAATTTTTCTGGGAATAGCAAGCAAATTTCATCAAAATCAGAATTCATACTTTTTCTCCTTTGTTTTTGATAACTACATTATAAAGGAGGGAGAAAGGTAAAACAAGATAAAACGAGATAAAACAAGATAACAGGAGGTAATATGAACGAATTAAAAATTTTTAATAATGAAGAGTTCGGTAAAATCCGAACAGTGACAATTGACAATGAACCGTGGTTTGTGGGGAAAGATGTAGCAACGGCACTTGGATATGAAAGAGCGGATAACGCAATCAGGAACCACGTTGAAGAAGATGACAAGCTGATGCACCAAATCAGTGCATCAGGTCAAAACAGACAAATGTACATCATCAACGAGTCTGGCTTATACGCTTTAATCTTCGGTAGCAAATTAGAATCCGCAAAAGAATTCAAACACTGGGTGACATCCGAAGTTCTTCCCGCACTCAGAAAGACTGGCTCCTATGAAATGCCGAAAACAAAACAGCGCAACGAACGCCTTGCCAGTGTCAACAATGCTGTGAAGATTTTAACGCCGATGCTCCAAGCAGCAGGATGCAACAGTAAAATCCAGCTCCTGACCGCAAAATCACTTTATGAGAAAGCAGGAGTAAATCTTCCAATCACGATTGAAGCGGATCAGCAGTATGTAGATACGGTACATATCGCAAGACAAGCAAGGCTTTACTTTCAGAGTTCAGGCAAGCCGGCAGACAAAGCTGTGAATGAGATTATTCGTAGGTTAGATTTGTCAGAAGACATGTATACGGAAACATGGGAATCCAAAGGAAAGTGGCAAGGCACTGTTAGAAAATATGCGCCGGAAGTGATCGGGATGGTAGAGCAGTGGTACGCCAACAATGGATATCCAAGAGAAATCCCATACACACAGTGCGATGGACAAGTGAAGAAATATCATGTCATCGTCAGAGATTCGGATGCTAATTAAAAACGTAGGACAACATATCATGGACAATCCAACCTGCATACATATTAGAGAGGTGGTGCAAGTGACTATAAAAAACATCGTAGTAATTAACGGTAAAGAGGTGGAGATCAGAGACCTCCCGGACGCTGAATTGTTTGCAGAAAAATTAAACCGGAAAGCTCTGACAGCAAGAAACTATGAGGAAGATAGGTGATGACATGAAGCCAGATATGGAAAAAATCATACAAGTGTTGATATCTCTAATCGAAGAACAGGAACACGTAAAAATTGATTACACACTTGAAAAGAGGACAGAAGAGAAAACCGCCTAGGCGGTAGGAAGGGAGGACAAGCCATGAAAAGATTAACAGTAAACCAGATTAAGAAATTCATCCAGACGCTGAAATCCACGGAAAGAGTGGATGGTTATTCCGAACAGCAGAAATTACACGCAATCATCTGCCTGGAAAATTACAGAATGGAGTTGGAAATCCGAGGTAAAAAATCCGTGAAATTAAAGGAGGAAGAACATGGAAATTAAAGGAACATACCACTGCCAGACCACTCAGCAGCCCAACACATTAAACAGTTGGGATATCCGCTCCGTATCTGTTGAGTTACCGGAGCAGGACAAGCCTTACTGGATCAGAGCTGGAGTGTCGGTGATCGGGTTTATCTTGGTAATGCTGGCGTGGTATCTGGCAGTCGGGTATTAAAAATGAGCACCTACAAAAAGGCTGGGGAGCCGTAGGTACTCTGACAAAAAATCAAGAATATAGTAACAGATTTTAGGAGGATAAGCAATGGATAGAAATAAAATACATGAACTTTTAGACTTAATTCTTGGGATTCAAGAGCGTGGAGAAGGTAAGGATGGGTACCCTTATGTAAGCATTGGATTTTCGAACTACGGTGGCAGAATACTTCTCTGCGCGCAAGAAAACGGATTTGTTGCTGATGGAGATTACGATCTGTTTGACGGGATTGCAACAGATAAGCAACTAGATGATGCAATCGTTTTGGCAAAAGTATTGCTGGAAAAAGCAGTAGATATGGTGGGCAAATAATATGTACGAATATGCGGAAGAACTGGAAGAAATAACAGATCAAGAAGCGGCTGAAAAAGACAGATATTTTAGGGTGCGCAAAAGGCACTATCAGAATTATTGTGATTTTATGGAGGAAATAACAAATGGCAACATTATACGAGATTGATGAAGAGATTTTGAATTGTGTAGATCAGGAAACAGGCGAGATTATCGACCCGGAAAAGCTGGCACAGCTACAGATGGATTTTGACAAAAAGGTAGAGGGAATTGCTCTCTGGATCAAAAACCTCTTATCTGATGCAGAAGCAATCAAGGCAGAAAAAAATAAACTGGCTGACCGCCAGAAATCATGTGAAAACAAGGCAAGAAATCTAAAAGAATACCTGTCTGGTTATTTGTGTGGTGAAAAATTTAAAACAGCAAGAGTCAGCATCTCTTATCGAAAATCAGAGAGTGTAGAGGTGCAAGATGTTTCAAAACTGGACAAGGAATACTTGAAATTTGCTGATCCTGAGGTTGATAAAACAAAGGTGAAAAAGGCACTGAAAGATGGTGTTGAACTCTCTGGCGTTGTATTGGTGCAGAATAATAATATTCAGATTCGGTAGGTACAATCATGGGAAATTTGGATTTATATAACAGGGTGAGAGTTGTTCCGGAAGAAGCGAAGAAACCGATTAAAGGCGGTCGATTGAACGGAATGACGGATATTAACCCTATGTGGAGAATTAAAGTGCTCACAAGTGAATATGGTCCGTGTGGTATTGGTTGGTTTTACAGGCCAGTTAAAAAGTGGACAGAGCAGGCAGGAGGAGAAACAGTTGCATTTGTAGATATTGAGCTGTTTGTAAAGGCAGATGGTGAGTGGTCACAGCCAATCTGTGGAACCGGAGGTAGTAAGCTGTCGCAAAATGAAAGAAATGGACTCTTTGTTTCCGACGAATGTTACAAAATGGCAACAACAGACGCTATTTCTGTAGCTTGTAAGCAACTTGGAGTCGGGGCTGACGTGTATTTTGAAGCGGATAGAACGAAATATGATTCGCCGTTTGAACGGGTGAAACGTGTGAGAAACGAACTGAGAAAGTACAGATGCTCAGAAGTGGAATTTATGAAGGTGTATAGGCTAGACGCTATCGAACAGGTGACTGATAGACAAATTAAAGATTTCGCAGAAAGAATGGAGAATGTAAAGCATGACAGTGTGGGTCAGAAGTAAAGTGCAGATGCCGAATTACGTAAAGGAAGGCATCAGATCATTGATAAAGTTGATTTGCGACAAAGATGTCGATGTGAGTATTGCTCTGCACAAAGAATCAAAAACAGACCAACAAAGGAAATACTTTTGGACACTGGTAAAAGAACTCCGCAGCTCTATGAAAAACGGACAGACTGAAAATGATGTGTACCTGCAACTCTTAAGAGGATACGGAACATCAGATTTGATAAGTCTTCCGTCCGATCAGGTGCATCTTGCAAGAGCTTGTTACCGTATTGTAGAGGTGCAGAGTCAGGAAGAGTTTGTGAACAAAGAAAATGAGCGCATTACTGTTTACACTTTGCGCTGCTGGAAAGGATTGAGCGAATACGACACAAACGAAGCCTGCATGTTAATAGACGGAGCAGTGGAAGAGTGCAAGAACCTTGGTATTCCGACGGATACACCGGATGAGATTCGGAAAATGAAAGAGATGTGGGGGATTGAATTATAAGCATTGATTACAGTGACATGGCATTCCCAAAGCCGAAGCGAAAGAAAAAGAAAAAAGGTCATCAAAGAGCATCCGGTAGACCTAAGAAGTTGTGGAGCATCTTTACAGAAGATATGGATCACTGCATGCACACCGGAGCTTACGGAGTGGAGAGGCATCATGTTTTTAGTCACACATCGAAAGAAATTGAACTTTCGGAAGATTACGGATTCATAGCTCCATTGAGACCGGATCTGCATCCAAACGGAACAAGGGCAGGGAAGAATGCATCGAAAGTTGACCGATACTTAAGAAAACGCTGCAAGGAATATTATTTGCAGCACTACGGAACAGAAGAACAGTTCCGGCAAGAATTTCACTATGTTAGTAAGGGTTAAACCTTTGCTATAAATTGTAACCCGTTCATGGCTGCTGTGTAGTACGTCACAAATACCTTAAGTAAGCCAGATTCATTGTCTCCCGGTAACTCCGGGAGCAGAAAGGAGAACGAATGATAATTACAATTCCGGGAAAACCGGTTGGAAAAGCAAGACCAAGATTCCGCGGAGCCGGATTTAAGGTCATTACATACACACCACCCGCAACCAAGAAATATGAAAAGGAAGTTGCGAGGATTTATAAACAAAGCGCAGGCGTTCTTTATACAGAGATGCCTCTGAGAGTTCGAATTTTAGCGAAATTTCCGATTCCAGAGAGCTGGTCTAAGAAGAATAAGGAAAAAGCATTAAAAGGCGAAATAAAGCCGAATAAGAAGCCGGACTTAGACAACATTGCAAAAATCATTTTGGATGGACTAAATGGAGTCGCATACACCGATGATAAGCAGGTGACCAGTCTGGAAATTGAAAAGGCATATTCGGACACACCTTGTGTGGTGGTCTATATTGCGGAGGATGAGTGATGGCAGAGGTAAAGTGGATAAAGATAGCAACGGATATCTTTGACGATGAAAAGATATTGCTGATAGAGGATTTGCCAGATGCTTATGCAATTATAACAGTCTGGTTCAAGTTGTTATGTCTTGCCGGGAAGAAGAATAACGGTGGCGTATTCCTGATGAATGACAAGATTCCCTACACAGACAAGATGCTGGCTACAATCTTTAGAATGAATGAATCTACTGTAAAGTTGGCTTTGAATGCGTTTGAGCAATTTAAAATGATTGAGATAGTGGAGGGAATAATCACGATCCCGAACTGGAATAAGCACCAGACATTGGATGCTTATGAACGAAAAAAGGAGCGTGACAGGCTGTACCAAGAGGAAAGAAGAGCCAAACAGAGGGCTTTGATTGAAAAATCGTCTGACAAGTCGTCTGAAAGAACGCCTGACGTCGCTGTTTTAGATATAGATAAAGAAGAAGATAAAGATAAAGAAAGAGATATAAGAGGTAATAGAGTAGATTATCAGCAAATAGCTGATATGTATAATGCCACTTGCGTGTCATTCCCTCGCTTAACACGATTATCCGAAAAAAGAAAACGAGCAATTAAAGCAAGATTAAGAAAATATTCCATTGATGACATTAAGAGGGGGTTTGAGCTTGCAGAGGAAAGTGATTTTCTGAAAGGGGAAAATAACCGGAATTGGTCGGCAACCTTTGATTGGATGATGAATGATGCAAATATGGCAAAGATTCTGGATGGGAATTATAAAAACAAAGATGCAAAGCAATCAAAACCGCCAGTAAGCAGAAACCTAAACAACTTTGATCGCAGAGAATACGACATGGACTCTCTGGAAGAACAACTACTGAACTCGAATTAAGGAGGAAGAAAATGAAAGAAGAATTATTAAAAATGGCACAGGAGTGTCTCTCCGAGGAAGAAGTAAAGGAAATACTCAAAAAGAAATTTAAGGAATCGATAGAATCGGCAATAGAATCAGCGTTTAGATGGGGAAAAGCAGAAAGTGCACTGAAGAAAAAAATAGACGAAGTTATGGTGCCGTACATAGAGAAGTATGATTTTTCGGAATACCTTCCAAAGTTGGATACGGTGCTTACAGAAATCGTAAATTCCGATGCTTGTATCGAGAATAAAAAGATTCTGGAAAATTTTAAGGAATTATCAATCAAGCAGGAAGAAAAAGAAATGGAAGTCACTGATCTGTTTGATGCATGGATTGCAATGTGCGAAAAGAAGATCAGTACAACTGGTCTGAAAGTGGAGTTTTACGATGGACCACGCTACGAATCGGTCAGTTGCGAGATGCTAATAGAAGAGCGTGAAAGACCTACTTGGAGCTCCTTGCATAGGGCGGTAATCATTTTCGAAAACGAACACGATGAAGAGTTGAATATGGAAATACCAATATCAAAATGGGATTTTGAAAAAGAGTATACACTTGACAGTTTGGGATGTGTAGACATTAAGTCGTTGAGATACCTTGGGGAATTTGACATGCTGTTGCTGAGATTACAAAGAGCGGGAACGAAAATAATCATAAACGAAATGGAAGTAGATGGAGAAATATGTCCAGAAGAAGAACCGGAAGTAAGTTTCAGTTAGGAGGCAAACATGAACAGAAAAAGATACGGCTTTAGAGTCTACAGGAAACAACCTACCGGATTGAGGCACGGAAATATGGATTTGTTTACGCGCGGCAGCACAAAGCGGAAGAGGAAGAAAAGGGTGAGAGGAAAATGACGAATAATGATCATTTGAACAACATAACGGGAGAAACGGATACGCCAGAAATCTCCGCAGTGAAAATGCTTTTAGCTAGAATTGAAGAAGATGCAGAACATGGGGATTACGACGGTAATCGTGAAACATATCTAGGACTTTACAAAGCCCAGAAAGAATGGTTGGAAAGAGAGGTTGAAAATGAGTAGACCAGCACATTTTTGGGATAAGTACCGATTCCAGATTGAAGAAATGGTGAAACTCGGATGCACGGATGAGCATATCCATAAAGTCTTGCATGACATTCAGAAAGTGGAATTTACGAGAGATGATCTTATCCGGTACATGGATAAGACTGGGATTCGGAAAAGAAGAGCAGCGAAAAGATGGACGCGGAACAAAGAGGTTGAGTGGGAAGGTCTTTGCAAGCAGTTAAGGAGAAAAAATGGGAAAAGTTGATGATTATACAGCCGGCAGATCACAAGGTTTGATTCTGGCAAGAGAGATTGTAAAAAAAGACGGTATCGAAGGACTAGAGAAAGAAATCCAATTCCGGAATATCACAGGAATAAATACAGCATTAACCAGGAAAGAACTAAACATTGCCTGTGAGAAGATTAAAAGTATGACACTGGACACAATGATGGTGATCGCAGTCGCAACGCTGCATGATGAGTTCGGTTTTGCCGGGAAACGGTGCAAGAGATTTATCGACCGAATGAACCTGAAAGCAGAGTGTCTGGTGGACGATATGGCAACATGGGATGAGTATACAAAGATGATTAAAGATGAGATCGGAATCGAGATGACGATACGGAGGAATGACTAATGCCAAAAGTGAAAGAAACACGCTTGCGAAAAGGCGACACGATCAAATGCGCTGATGCAGAGGATTGTGTGAGGACAATGAGTGAGTTGGCGGTCTGCGGGATAGAGACAGATTTTCTCTACGAAAAAGATGGAGAGAGTGGTTTATGGTTGAAAATAACGGGAGGAAAATTAGATGGATGAGAAGAAAGCTAGAGAAGCGATAGAAAGAATACGCAAAATGCGAGATGCGTACAATGCAACATTGCGCTCACTTCCGCAGAAAACGAGAGAAAGAAGTGATTATAACAATTATGTCGATGCATTTCTAGTAGCAATCGAAGCATTAGAAAAGCAGTTGCCGAAGAAAGTAGAAAACTGGAATGGACAAGCGTCGTGTCCTAGATGCAAAAGACTGTTTGGAAATATGGCAGATATAGAAATGTTTCGTTATTGGGATTCTGATTGCTGCAATCATTGTGGACAGAGATTAGATTGGAGTGAGTAACATGGAAGAAATTAGAGTCGGAGACATAGTGATGTGCGTTGAATATCCAGGTAATCCATGCGGAATAGTGGTTAAACAGTATCGTCCGACAGCATGCGGACAGCAGACAATGATTAAATGCAATGACGGGCGGTTATTCCACGCACCAACAAGTGATTTTAGAAAGATAAGGTAATTGGAAGGGGAAAGGAATAATCATGATAGGAAAATGCAAAGCACCAAACACATGTGTATGCAAATACGAACATTGTTGCATAGAATGCCCAGAAAATGATATTTGCAATATGCAGTGTGTAGATAAGGACAGATATGAGTATTGTGTGGAGTGTCCGGAATATGAGGAGGAGCAATGATTTTATTTTGTCCAGATTTAACAGGAAAAGAAGAGGTAAAAGCAATGCTTATTGGGAATGGAGATTTTGTTAGACCAGTGTTACATCCGTGTATTAAAGAGAAATGTGTAGCGTACAAGGATGGAAAGTGCATGAAATACGATAATGAAGTGGAGGCAAAAGAATGAACGTATTAGAGAAGATTTTGGAAGAGATGAAGAAAATTAAAGATGGAAACAGAAAGGAAAAATTGTATGGAAAATATCCGCCACAAAACAAAAGGCAAGAGACTCTAAATGCCTATTCGCAAGGATATGAAGATGGTACGGATAATTTTTATAATGCGATTATTCCGATTATCCGTTCCCACATTAACGGTGCTCCAGACATGGATAACGGTTGGATTCCGGTAAGCGAGAAATTGCCGGAAGTCGGGAAAATAGTAAAAGTTACTGTACACTCATCCGAATGGATTGTGGACTACGATTCGGCCTGGGTTCCGAAAGAAGAAAAGACATACTATCCGGAAGAATACAATGTGTATGATGGATACATAGATAGAGTGGGCATGTGGAGATTTTACGATGAGGGAGGTTCGGTCAATGATTGCGACAAAGAATTTGGAATAAATAAGGAGATTATGTACGATGTCGTGACAGCGTGGATGCCGAAAGAACAGATAGAACCATACAAGGAGAAATAACATGGACATTTTAATCACAATCGCATTCCTAGCCCTGTATTACATCCTGGGGCTGGGAACTATGGTAGCACTAATAAGTGGGGTATATGAGGATGCAGAACTGAAATTTGAGGATTATTTAATGGCTTTGCTCTTTCCGTTTGTACTATTTGTTGTATTTGTGGATTGGGTGGTAAGAAAGATAGTGAGGTAGAAAATATGAGAAAATTTAACTGGGACGAATTTAAAAATGAAGAAAATAAGATTGCAGTACACTGCAAGACAGAAGAGGAAGCGAAAGACTTTTGCGAAAGAATGCATAAGCAAGGAATGAAGTGGTGTTCAGGCGAAAGCTACCTGAAAGAGACAAATTACGAATTCTGCGAAGAAGAAATATGTTATATCAAAGGAGAGTTTTCGCCGTATCAGTACTATAAAAGCAATGGGTATGAAATCTTAGAATGGAGCGATTATATGAACAAAGAATTTACCAAGGCGGATTTGAGAGATGGGATGGTAGTTGAACAGAGAGATGGGGACATGTATCTTGTATTGGCTGGGATGGTAGTGAGAAAAAGAGGATACAATCGTATAGGCGATTATGATGATGACTTGAAATGCGCAGGTTATACAGGAGGAGACATCGTTAAAGTCTATAGAATTACTCCGGGATCACTCGGATGCATAGAAGAAGTGTTTGTTAAAAGTAATCTCGAACTCATCTGGGAGCGCAAAGAACCAAAGAAAATGACAGTGGAAGAAATGCGACAGAAGCTGGAGGATCTGACAGGAGAGGAAATTGAGGTGATGGAATGAGAGGAACAACCTTAAAGCATAGGCGTGGCAAGAAAGAAATGAAGCAGGATCAGAAAGATCACTATGCAGGAATGGCAGAACATGAACCATCGGAAGGAGCAAAAAAGTGGATGCAGAGTCAACCGTACAAAACGCACACGGTAGAGGACTGCTTGAAAAAATGGGGAGTAGATACGAAAGGGAGTGTAGTCAATGAAAAATGAAGAGTACTGCATGGAGGGATACAAAGCGCTTGCGGCTGCTGTGGTGAGTAAAGCGGTACAAGATTATAGGCTTGCATTAAGAGCACTGTACCGGAAACCGAATGACAGGGATGCGCAGCACACGAAAAAAGAGTGCGAGATATTCTTTCACAAAAATATCGGGCTATATTCAGAATTGGACGGAGAAGCAATTATAAAGGCGGTACGAGAAAGAGTAGAAAAGGAGATGAGACGTTGAAGCAGGAATACTTTAAAAACTACAAGAGCAATAAATCGGAGCTTGAGTCCTTGGAAAAAGTACTGGACAAGCTTAAAGCAAAAAGAGAAGATATCCCGATTGTTGCCGGGAAGGTGTCGAAATCAGCAGATGAGTTTCCATACATAGAGCAGAGAGTAACTGTGGAAATGAGGGAACCAAGAGCGTCAGATCAGGTAGAGCAGAGAATTCGGAAGAAAGAAGTTAGAAAGAGAGAGGTTGAACACCAGATAAAAGCCGTAGAGAGATTTATCGGTGAGATGCCAGAGGGAAGAGACAAAGATGTAATGGAGATGCTTTATCTAGATGGAATGACGCAAGAAGAGGTTGGGAAAATGCGTGGATACACCAAAGGGAGAATATCGCAGATAAACGCGAAATACACAAAAGATTAAACACATTAAACTTTTTGCTATGTTACAATTATAATGTAATCAGTGTATGGTTACGGAATAAATTAACTTTTTCCAACATGTACACCGCCGGACTTTCACCCTTTCTCGTCTGGCGGTGTTTTTATGCCGTGACAAACGTAGGGTAGACAGGTTCGACTCCTGTACACGACTTCGTGATGTAAGATGCAGGCTGCACAGCTGAGGTCTGTTCTGGGAGTGCACACCGGACTTACATTGCAAATGGTACCAAAACGCAGATATCCGCAGATCTGCAAAACAAACAAATATAGATTCAGCAATCTATATTTAGTGTAATCAGCGTACCCGAGTGCGGATAGGGTAAAGGGTGTCAATAAAAGGCATCCTACGGGTGTATAGCTCAGTTGGTAGAGAGATCGGCTGTTAACCGATGTGTCGCAGGTTCGATTCCTGCTATACCCGTTGTGGACTACTGCAGGGTTTCCTCCTTTTTTCTTATAAATTTTGATTGTGTATTTGGTTATTTTGGTTTTTGTTGGCGTTATTAATTCTTATTTTGCAGTAGTCCTAAATTCTTAGCATCCAGTTGATGGGTGCTTTTATTATGTTTTAAAGGTGGTGAGTCCTATGACAGAAAAACAGAAAATATTTGCAGATGAGTACTTGATTGATCTAAATGCCACACGGGCTTACCGCGTCGCATATCCAAGCGTAAAGAAAGAAGAGTCAGCAGCAGTAAATGGAAGTAAGTTGCTAAGAAATGCTAAGGTTGCAGAATATATTACCGAAAGAATGGAAGAGCGGCAGAAGCGGACGGAGATCACGCAGGATCGAGTTTTAAATGAACTGGCTGCCATTGCTTTTTCCAAGGCTTCAGACTACGCGAAAGTAGTTGAGAAACAGGCTACAGCAGAAGTAGATGGAAATATTATTCCGCTCGTAGGAGAAGACGGAGAACCGATTCTGTATCGGACCGTAGAATTGGAGCTTACAGATAACCTTACTG
>ENA-OXQH01000033-OXQH01000033.1-human-gut-metagenome-genome-assembly--contig:-NODE-33-length-45297-cov-244.246_pt1 | contig 45297 bp, 47 predicted proteins | sample MGYA00249578_ERZ652555 | MGnify/ENA primary metagenome ERZ652555 (study PRJEB26925, sample SAMN05826901) | human gut metagenome | biome: ENVO:2100002; feature: ENVO:00000062; material: ENVO:00002003... | reverse complement strand
TCGACAACCAACCCAAAACAACACACCCAAACGCTTGACAATGTATAGGAGCATCGAAATACAGCGGTGATCTCGTGGAGCTTGCGGATCACGTCGATATCCAGCGGATGCCTCCGGTCGACGAACCATTCCACATAGGCCATGCCGTCGGCGACACCACGCGCCGCGAAGATATACCGCGCAGGGCTGTCCGTGGGGACGAACTCGCCTTCCATGACCAGTTCGGTATCCTTCAGCGACAGCGTGGATCCCTCGATCGCGTTCGAGTTATAGACGTATCGCGCCAGCCAGTCCCTGCGGTACTCGTCGATGGCCGACTGCTCCACGCCGTCAAGCGGGAGCAGCCGGGTAAGCCTGCGCTTCGACTCGTCCGCACGGGCCATGGATTCCGATACCGCGGGGTCGGACATGAGCCGGCTGAGCGTATCCGGCAACGCGTTGATCCGTCGGGTGAGAGACGGGTTCAGCATGGCTTCTTCCTTCCTTGCCCCGCCGGCTGCGGCATTCGACCGCACGACGGAGGGGCGATACTGGTCCGCTGGCGCAGGAGCGGCGTCAACTCCAACAGACCATAGTCTACAAGGACGAGGTTGCGTCCCGTGGCTTTTCGTGTCCGAGAAATGACGGGTCAGCCGGTACACGTGCGCGCCGCGGGCGGCGCGCACGAGGATGCCGGATCCGACTGGCCTGTCCAGCAAATTGTCTTGGCTCAGTGCAATAACCAAGTGTTGCTTGATTCCGATGGGGAATTGTGTTTTGTTCTATACGTGTTCTCTGCTGGCATATTGTATGTGTCATTCTTCTCGATAAGTGCTACCTTTCAGTTGTAATGAAAGGGGGCGGTAACAATGATTCAGACATCAAATCAATATGATTTTGATCTTGGTGAGGTGTCGGTGATTTCAGCGCCGATTCTCACTGATATCAGTATTGGTATCAATAGCTGAATGACTTCATTCGGGCGTGGATGAGTAACACTTGTCTGCGCCCCGAATGATTTTTTCGGAGTAAAAATGACTGATGAAATAAGATATAGACTCGCTGATGCTGTGTCAATATATGACAATGGTCAAGGCTATCTGTTAATTGTGCTCGGGCAGCGGGGGACAATTTGCCGTTTACCGTATCGACAAATGACGTTTGATCTGTTACAGTTCTTGGAATCTCCAGCAGATATTCAGTCGATTGAGATTAGATTCCCAGCTGTTACGCGTTCTTCTCTTCGAGCGGCTATTGACAAACTTGTCAGTTTGGACGTATTGCGTGTCGAACACGCTGAGCCGCGACAAATTAGATGCCTGCTGCTCGGATGCGGGTCTATTGGAAGTCATATTTATCGGCACATTTCAATGCTTGCTTCGGAACATATTACTTTGGTCGATCATGATGTTGTCACTGTAGACAACATTTACCGTCAGGATTACGTGCGAACAGACATTGGGAAGAAAAAGGTTGATGTGCTGAAATCCAGGGCGTCAAGATGTCTTTCTATAGATAGCATTGATAAAATGATAACTTGTCATAGTGAACTTGATGAATTAATTGACCGAGAGAAAATCAACTTAGTAATTCAAGCGGCAGACGTTCCAAGCACCACCGAAGTCGCAAGGATGATTAACTACTCATGTGATAAGAAAGATATAGCGTTCATTGTTAATCCAGGCTATTTTGGTAATTCGGTAAGTTTGCCTGAATTCTATTATCCGAACAATAAATATGACTATATTTCTTCACACTTGGCAATCAAAGGCAAGCTATTGCTGCACCATGAGTCCGGTAAGCTTAGCTATCGATTATGTTCAACATTGGGATCGTTGGTAGCGGAACAGGTTGAAGATTATCGATGTCATTGCTGTCCTGCTCATTATGGAGAAAAGGGTTACTTCGATATATATGATTATGCTTGGCATACTGAGCAAGTTTGTAAAGAACCAGTGCCGCCTAATCTTCTGTAGGATTCCAGTACTGGTAGGGTATGGAGAAATTATTAGATGAGTAATTCGTTAAAGCTCGTTTCTGCTCCTGTGCGCGAAAGCAGGTTGTGGGATATCCCAGGTTACGTGCCATGGTTCACGGCGGACAGCGCGACGGCCATCGGCGTGGCCCTGCGGTATCTGGCGGTCTCTCTGATCGGATACAAGCTCACCGGATCGACCACAGCAGCGGGTTGGTTGGGCTCGCTGGCCGCGATCGCACAGCAGGCGGCCGCCGTGTTCGGCGGGACATTCGCCGACCGTCACGATCGCAAGACACTGATCATCGTGAACGCGACAGCGGGCGTCATCTGTTGGGGGTCAGTCGCTGCGCTACTCATGGCCGGCAAGCTGGTCTTCCCCGTGCTGCTTGCCATCGCGGTGTTCGAGTCTGCGGTCAACGGGTTTCTCGGCCCCGCCTCGGATGCGATGCTCAAATCCATCGTCGATATTCGCTCATATCCGAAAGCGCGCAGTCTCAACGAAGGCCGTGACGCGACCATCAACATGGCCGGCAGCCCAGTCGGCGGCCTGCTGTACGGCATCGCCCCGTGGTTGCCGTTCCTGTCGGCTGCGGTCATGTACCTGCTGGCAGGCGTGGCTGCGACACGTATCCGAGTCGGCGGAAATCCGCGGAACGGCAGCGATAGCGGCAACGGCGATAGCGACGATGACGGTGGGAAAGCGGGCGGCGCGTCATTTTTCCGTGATTTCGCCGAAGGATGGTCGTGGTCGCTGCACCGCAGGATGCTGGTGTTGACGATGGTGTCGTCCGCGCTGGCGAATTTCGGGGTCAATGGCTTCCAGTATGCGATTCAGCTGCATCTGATGCGCACCGGCGTGAACGCGACGCTCATCGGATTCGTGAATACGGGCGTATTCCTCGCGATGCTGGCGGGTGCGTTCATCGCCGGACGGATCAGCGATACCGCACCGGTCGGGCCGGTGACATGCTGCGGATTCGTGTTCATCTGCATCGCTTCGCTGCCGATGCTGCTGACCGACAACTACTGGGTGCTGCTTATCGCCAACGCCGTGATGTGCCTGCCGTTCCCGATCATCAACGCGTTGCAGCTCGGGTTCATTTTCGGTAAGACGCCCGACACGATGCAGGGGCGTATCACCGTGACGCTTACCGTACCGGCCCAGGCACTGTCCGCGTTCTGCTCAGCGACGGCCGGAAGTCTGCTGCCCGCTTTCGGATTCAGCGGGACTATGCTGGTGTTCTGGGCGGTGATGCTCGTCAGTATGCTGCTAATCGTCAGTTCGCGCAGCCTGCGCACCATTCCACGCGCCGACCAGTGGGATCGCACACCGCTGGAGTAGCCGCGGACGGCCACCAACCATGGGGACTATGCACCGCTGCGCGCTGCTCTCCGCACACGTCTTCCATTCCGCAAACCGGCTGCGCTGACAGGACGATGAGTGCGGTCAGTTTGCGGCAGTCAGTTTGGGAAGAACTCAAAATCTCGATTCAGCAGGCTCAAATCACGAGTTTTCAGATTGTGGTCTGGAAAACTCGGTGGAAGAGGCTGATCCCGGGAGAAATTGAGAAAAAATGGGGCTGCGGACATTTTCTTGGAGATAATCACGCAGCCATTCCTTGGCTTTGACGGTATTGTACCGGGCTCATCCAACCAAGCGACTGTTTGATGCGCTCGTGGTCGTGCCAATGGATGTACTCATCGACCAAGGCGAGCACCTCGTTGCGGGTGTGTTCCTCCCACTTCTCGGGGTGGACCGCCTCGGTCTTCATCCTGCCGAAGAATCCCTCCGCGGCCGCGTTGTCCGGCGAACAGCCCTTCGCGCTCATGGAGCGCGTCAGCCCGAAGCGTTCCATGAGCCCGAGCCATCCGGGCCACCGGCAGTGGCATCCACGGTCGGAATGCACCAGGGGACGCGCGTTCCCCGGCAGCGTCGAGGCCGCTTTCTCCAGCATCCGGTTGGCCAGCTCCGCGTTGGGGCTGAAGCCGGCGGTGTATGCGACGATCTTGCCATCGAAGCAGTCGACCGGCGGCGAAAGGCACGCCCTTCCCGTCCCTGGCCTTGATCCCGGGTGATGTCCGTCAGCCACTTCTCGTTCGGACGCTCGGCCGTGAAGTCCCGGTCGACGAGATTGGCGGGAGCCGGCGTCGTCTCGCCCTCGTAGGAACTATACCTGCGTCGCTTGGGCACAGGCGCCACGAGCCCTTCCTCCGCCATGATCCCGCGGACCGACTTCTCCGATACGCCGGTCTTGAGCACCGCCTTGATCCTGCGGTACCCGTACCTGCCCTTGGAATCGGCGAACGCCCCGGCCACCTCCGCCCTGAGTCCGGCGTACTTGTCAACGCCGAGCCGGGCGTGGTGGCAGTGGGTGGCCGCTCGGCGCGATGCCGGGCAGGCATGTCATCGAGCCGGGCGAATACGCCGGCCTCAACCGGTCGATCAACAGGGTCTTCTCCCTGTTCGACAGGCGCCGCAGGTCGGCGCCGGGGTCTTTTCCTTACGACCTCCACCACCTCCCTCATCAACGCGTTCCCCCGGTTCCGGTTCCTCGACCCTGCGGCGCAAAGCCTCGGCATCGTCATCATCGGCTGCGGGCGGCCGGCGGCGGGAGTCAGCGGGCTTATTGCCCTGCGCGGCGTTCCTGTTTTTGGGCTGCAACGCGGCCATGCCGCCCTTGCGGTACGCCCTGACCCAGCCATGCACCGCGCCGACGCCCGCGCCGAGCTGTTTGGCGGCCTGCTTCTGCTGCATGCCGCCCAGCACCAGCTCGACTGCCCTTCGCCTGGTCTCCAGTGGGATGATGGGTTTGGCCATATGGCCGGCATACCGGGAATCCATCGCCAGCCAACGCTCCAGGCACTGCCTGGTCGGATAACCCAGATGCTCCACCACCTGGGCCGTCGTCATCGGCGTGGTGAAATACAACCCCACCGCACGCTCTCGTTCCTCAAGACCAGACATACGAAAATCTTTCCGTTCGGTCTCCAAGAAAACGTCCGCAGCCCCCTATCCATCGCCGTTCTGGGACAGGCTGTAACGGATCGCCACCTAGGTCACGCTCTCATCGTCCGCGTCGGTCATGCCATTCGCTGTAGGAAATCCCTAACGATTGAATCCCACTGCGCGTCGGTCAGAATACTTTCGCCCGCGCGTCATATGAGCCATTAGGCCGATATACTCTGAGTATACCAATTCCATGAAGTAGCGAGGAGAACAGGTCATGCCGACTTTGGAATGGATGGGAAAGAACAAGGTGGTCGCCTACCACCGTCAGGTGCCGTACCGTGTTCTTGACCGCGTTCCTGAAAAAAGCGTCCTGGATTCACGTGGATCCGATTGCGGTATATTGTTTTTTGGTATTTACTGATTTCAGTATTTCCGTATTCCGGTATTGCTTATTTGTCTACATTTTTTTGGTAAACGTAGACTTCGTCATTAACTGGAATGTATCCCTTCAGGATTTTATCCTTACGAATTTCCTTCCCGATTATCTTGGGCGAATAGGCCAGTAGATAATCAAGAGTCGCCTGATACGGTTCGAGTATGAAGATGCATCGGCTCAGCGACTCCAGGTAATGAAGCTGCTTTCTGCATTCCCTCTTATTGAACCAATGGCGCCATCTTATCGAGAACTTCTTTTGCTCACTCTGCGAAGAGTCATTGATAAGCGGAAATGGTAATGGTTTCAAACCTGGTTCAGCCATTCCGTTGCGAAAATACTTATGCCACTTGCGCGACAATGAGGGGAATCTGATTTTAATCCATGCTCTTTGTGCCCAGGTTGGGGATACGCGTGCTGCCGGAAGCGTTATAAAACATTCATCGTAGAATATGGAATTCTTATATATGGCTTCCCATATCGGCATACGTCCTTCAGCGTCTTTCATGGTCTGATTAACTCGGTCGGCCCATTTGCGGAATTTCTCATATACAGAAGAGGCCAACCCGAGGAAGAAACCAAACAGTGCGCTGAAGAAATTCTGGAAAACCGGATTCGAATCATCTGGAATCAAGAAAATGGCAATCAGGCAAATGGCACTCAGCCCGACGGCAATCGCGGCCGTCCTAATGCGGCGGATCCGTCGTCTATAGAAATCCGTATTCATATTCAGCAACTTGCCCAAGTCGTTAATCAAACATCCCGAAGCGGACTCAGGATACACCTTTATATCGCTGGCTGAATCCGCGGTTTGGCTTCCTCCATCGGTGTCATGTCTATCGAAACCGTCCATGCCGAATACTGTCTTGTATGAGATGGGATTCTCCTTACCGAGATAAATAAGCGAAACCATCATACATAACTTTCTGATTGACGCTCATTCCGTCCAAAACGATATAAGCAGTCTCAAAGCGCGATCACCATCGGTTCGCGGGTCTTCTCGTTCATCGGTTTCTCCTTGTCTCGGTTTTCCAGTGTTTCCATATCCCGGTTTTTCGGTATGTAGTTCTTTCGGTATTTCGGTTTTTAGGTAAAACGGTTTCCCGGTTTTCACCGGTTCCGGTATCCCGCTCCAGCAGGATCTTCCTGAGCCTTTCCACCTCGTCCCGGAGCTTGCCGATCTGATGCTCCTTCTGGGCGATGACGGTGCGGTGGCGTGCCTGACGTGTCATGCGTGGCATCTGGCGAAAGGATTGCGACTGGAATGAAGGACTTTAGGAGCGGAATCAGGCGCGGCTCCGTCTAAGGGCCGTCGGTTTTGCTAGAATCTAAAGAGAAAAGGAGGTGCAATGTTCGGAACGATATCTGAATCCGAGATGCGCCGCCGCACGGAGAACGTCGGACTGTCGGTGCAGTCCGTGCGGCTGGAAGGCGGCGACGTGACGAGGGCCTTCATGCGCGATGCCGGAGAATATGCGCGGGGGAGCATCGGCAGCGCCGAGCTTCTTTCCCGCACCCGTCGCCGTTACGGATTGGAGTGACGATGGAGCGTGCCTTCGATCCCTACCTGATTCTAGGAACGAACGTGCTGCGGAACCTTGTGGGCGCCACGTACGAGGATGCGCTGGCGGCTGCGGAGAATGATCTCTGCTCCGCCCGCGCCGCCATTCTGAGAGAGGATCTCCCACCTGCGGAGGGGACGCTGGAACAGCTTCGCCGCATACACCGGTTCCTCTTCCAGGACGTGTACGACTGGGCGGGGGAGATACGAACCATCGACATGGGCAAGGGCGAGGGGCTTCCCTTCCAACCGTTGGAGCTGTTTAGCATAGGGGTGCACTACTCCGAGGGGGTGCTTCGCGGTGACGATCTTCTCAAAGGCCTCGGTCATGAAGAATTCGTGAAGCGTCTGAGCGTCAGCTACAACAACTTCAACATCCTTCACCCGTTCCGTGAGGGCAACGGGCGGACGCAACGCATTTTCTGGGAGATCATCGCGCGCGAGGCCGGCTGGCATTTCGACTGGGGGCTCATCGACAAAAGGACGAACGATCAAGCCTCGATCGCGGGGATGCGGCGAAACGATCTGCGTCCCCTTGAGGATATGTTCAGGAGAATCGTCAAGCCGTTGTCCGAACCGTTGACCATGTCGAATGATCTGGCCCATCTTGGTGAGTATGCGCAACCGGCGAACAAGGCATACGACATGTCTCCCGCACAGAGACAACATGTGTGCGAGCATTACTCCTATCAGCGTGCCATCGTTCCTCCAGGGCAGGAAAAGCCGAAACTCAGGCACAGGTCGAGATGATTTTCGGATAACGCCTCACGTATCTAAGTGTTGCGACGGCAGATGCCGCAACGCTTAGATGCGTGGGCCTGTTCCGTTTGATGCCGGTCTCCACCGGTTTTGGTTTTTCATTATTTCGGTTTTTCGGTTTTTCGGTTTTGGGTATGCTTATCCGGACTGGCTCCGCCCGTCTCCGTCGTCTTCGAGCTCTTCCAGTCTTCTTCGGAGTCCGGCGACGGTCTGTCGCAGCTGGTCGATTTCCTCTTCCTTCTGGGCTATCTGCGCCTTGATGCCGGCCGGATCCCCGGCGGGGAGATATTCGAGCGCCAGTCGTTCGGCGACGTCGCGCCTGTGTCTCGGCACCACGCGTTGGTAGCATCGGACGGCCACGTCGACGTCCACATGGCCGAGCTCGTCCATGGTCTCGCGCAGTGTGCCGCCCTGGATCATGAACATCGTCGCGTGTGTCGCGCGCAGGGAGTGGAACGTCACGTCCTCGCGGTTGATTCTTTTCCTCGCGGTGCGGAACTGCCGTTGGATCGTCGTCGGGTTCAGGACCCGTTCCGGGTGCCTGATCGCGTGGAAGAGCATCGTGTCGGGATCCCTGTCGGGACAGAACCTGTCGATATGTTCCCTGATGAGACGGCAGACCGGTGCGGGGATGGGTACGACTCGGTGGCTTTCCGGGGTCTTCGTCTCGTCGAGCCGGTATTCGCCCAGATCGTCCGGACCTTGCGTCACGGAATGCCGCACGTACAGCAGTCTGTGGTCGAGGTCGATGTCCCTGAGTTGCAGTCCGCAGACCTCTCCGATGCGCAGCCCGCCCACCAGCAGCGCGAGATGGATCGACAGGCGGTAGTATTCCGGGAAGCCCTCGACCAGCGTGTCGATCTCCTGCCTGGTCATCGGCGCCTGCTCGCGTCTTTTGGACGGTCTCTTCCTCGTGACGAGATTGCATGGATTCGAGGACAATAGCGGCGGACCTCCGTCCGGCTGCCGCTCGGTCGCGGCCCTCATCAGGCGCTTGAGCAGCCAGACCGCGTGCTCGAGCGCGGAGGGACGCACCTCGTCGCATGCCTTCGCGTACCATTCGTTGACGAATTCCTCGGTGATGTCGCACATGGGCGTCTCGCCGAACCAGGGGAGCAGTTTGTCCAACGCCGCCTTCTGGATCCGCTTGCTTCTGCCGCTCAGCTCCGACCCGTCCTTCTTCCGCAGGTTGGCGACGAAACGCGTCGCGTATGAGGAGAACAGGACCCTGCCGTGCATCGTCCTTGCAGACGGGTGCGTCCACCTGCGGATTCCCTTTTTATGGTCGATGACGAGCGCGTGCTCCTCGTCGAGCCAGCGGTACGCCTCGGTCTGGAATTCCAATCCGAATCGGCGGTAGATTCTTTGCCTGGGATTGACGGGACTCTGGTATCGGGCCTGCCAGGAGACGATCCTTCCGTCCGCGTCCTTGCAGGCGACGACGCATCCCCATTTCCGTCTTTTCCTGTCTCCATTGGACATCGGTTGTTTTGTCTTTCTCTACTTCTTGAAAAACCATTAGAAGAAAGAGTAATTGCCTACGCCGGTGATTTTGAATAAGGTGCTATCCTTCGACCGCGGGGATTCTATCTTTCGGGAAAATCGGGATTGTTCAGGGCTCTTGGAGTGGTTTTGACTGGAATTTCAACAATCTTCAGTGATCTGTTTCCTGATGTCACATCCCAAAGAAGAAGCATCATGCGCATGTCACCTTCGGAGGTGCGCATGAAAACTGTAGTCATGGCTCCAAGTGTCTCATGGGCTTGAGACCGGGTGGGAATGCTGTGGCTCTTGCTTATCGTGCGTATGAGCCGCAAGCGCTATGCCAACACTTGCGGCTCACATTATAGATAAAACTAGTCTGGCTTTACCGGACAGATTTGGTTGTCTAATTATTGTTATTACTCTTTATGGGAGGATAGCCGTAATATACGGAATCGTAATGCGGTGAAGAAGTATTGTACTTTAACAATGTATATGATTCTGCCTCACCAACTTTTGTAATACTTTTTGCTAGACTGGCTGGTGTATTCATGGCTCCAGCGTCAACTTTACTGCTGCCACTAGCAATTGAATTCCAAATTTTTGAAGCGAAAGTAAAACAGTTGGTAAGATAACCCCATTTATCGTTATTCTTAATATTAGTATTCACTGTATCTAAATCAATTTGTCTTAGGGGTAATTGAATGGAAACATTCTGAAGATTAATACCATTGGAATTAAGCTTCGAATCAAGATTGAGCCATAGACCCTTATGTTCTCTACTGACATCTACGGATTCATCCCAAGTGCTTGCTGTTATAGATTTACCATCAGCAACGTTAATCCCAGCAATGTTTACCGTAGAACCAGACAGGTTTGTGATCATAAGCCAAGAATGGCCGAGATTCGTGAAACTAGATGATGAGCCGGATCCTGTAGTGGAATAAATCCGCAATAAAGCTACAGCCTCTGCAGCACGCGTTTTGTAATTAGCGCCCCGAGAAGGAGATGAGATAATTCTCAGATCTTCGTTATCTGAGGTTTTCTCAAGATCTTCCAGAGAAGCATTAGACGGAAAGCTGGATAGGGTAGGACTCCTATAGGGAGTTTCGATAGATTCTGCTGCCGACGCATTTACTGTCACAGTTCCAGCCAATATTACAGATACTTGAGCAGTGACAATTTGTTTGAGTTTCTTTATTTATTTCTCCTTTTTGTCAGGAATAAAATAGTTTCGATAGCACCAGCAGCGACAAGGAAGGGAACCGCTCGTAAAAAATAAAGATATGAAGGAAAGCTAGACACGTATTCTGGATGCAGGTAGTCAAAAATAAAGCCGCTTACTGTGCGTAGGAGTCCGGCACACACTAGGAGACCTGCAAGAATGTGGCAAATTCGGCACATATTGACTCGATTCTCGAACTGCGGAGGAGTGAGTCCTATTGTAGTAGGGCTTGCCGGAGAGGCCAGGCCCAGTTCAAGGAGCGGAAGGCTTGCGTCGCTCCTGCGGAATCGACGAGAAAGTGTTCCAGCCTCCTGGTGAAGAGCCACGAGCACCCTGCTTGGGGACCCGACATCATCGATGTACGACATACGGCATCTACGACTTCGCCCGGTTCGTGCAGACGCTTGAAAGAGCGAGGGTCATACAGGCCTCGTGGAGGCGCGCGTCTTCTCCTTTGTGGGCGTTTGGGTTTTCCTGGTGGTGGTCTTGATGGACCGGCGTGTGCCTCTGGAATGATGATATGGAGGTTTCATTATATCGTCCGCCGTCTGGCTGGGTTGCATTCGCGGGGGATTGGCGCTATTCTGTAACAGCGAAATAAGCTGGACTTCGTTCGGTTCGCTGAGGCCATTCCGTGGACGCGGGGTGGCCTCAGTGCTTTCATCGCTGGATTGGGGGAGGTCGGACCCATGTCGTTGCGCAAACCCTACAGGAGTGTGAACGAACAGCTGCGCATTCTGCGCTCCCGTGGCATGGCCGTCGATGCCGGTGCGGGTCATGTGCTCAGGCGCGAGGGCTATTATCCGATCGTCAATGGCTATAAGGATTTGTTCCTCGACCGAAAGGCATGCCTGACCGCTGGTGATGACCGGTACGGAACGGGCGCGCGTTTCGATGATCTGTACGCCCTGTTCCTGTTCGACCGTGAGTTGCGTGAACTGTTGTTTTCCTCCATCACACGGGCGGAGGCCGCGCTCAAGGCAGTGTGCGCGCATGAGTTCACCGGGCTGCACCCCGACGAGGTCAACCCGTATCTCAATCCCGACTATTATGATTCCAGGTGCCGTCCGAGCGCCATGGCATTGATCGACAAGGTCTTCAAGCGGATACTTGAGTTGGACGGCAACCCGCGCAACAGGGGCGACTATGGCGGCAAGGCGTATATCCGCCATTGCATGGAAGACCACAACGGCCAGGTCCCGTTGTGGGTGCTGGCCAACGATCTTTCCTTCGGCCAGACGGTATGGTTCTTCCAAGTCCAGTCCCCGGCCGTCCGATTGGCGGTCGCCGAAAGTTTCACCGGTTTGTATGCGGACACGCACGACAGGCCACGGCGCATCACCATCAAGCGGCTGGACAGCATCTTCAACAGACTGGTGTTCTACCGCAACCTGTGCGCGCATGACGAGCGCTGCTATTGTGCCCGGTACGATGGGCGCGCTAACGAGAACGTGTATCAGGCCATCGGGGATCTTGGTTATTTGCTTGACAAGGACGATTACTTGGAATTGTTCGGTCGCTTCTCCGCATTGGTCGCACGGGTGACCTCCACCATGCCATCGCGGAGCCAAGCGATCCTGTCTGCCATGGGTGTGCGCGAACGGGAACTGGCCGACAGGGCGGAAATCATACTGCGCAGCTGACCGTTCCTGCTATTGGGACGGTGGCGTCGCAGGCGGCTTTGGACCATGAGCCAGCTGATCTGGGCTGTCTGCAATGGGCCTGTGGGATTCGGGATGGATTTGGATGCCATTGGCGGCTGGGACGGTTGCACGGGCTGCGTATCGTTCTGTCTATTGTCCGCCATGGAGACATGCTGCCGGGTGAATGCTTCTGGGCACCACCCATGCGGAACATCATGAAACCACAGGGGGTATTGCACTTTTCCGTGCCGGTCGGCGAAGACGCTGAGCGCCGGCAGGGTGGTGGAACGTTCCCGGATTATTCTTGGGTGCCTGTAGGTGCCTCGTGGAGAAACGAGGGTAATCGGTAGGTTTCCCAAAAATCGAAAGCCTTGGAATAAAGCAAAAAACAGTTGGCTAGGATTATCATGCGAGGTGCGCATGATAATGGTAGTCATGGTTCCAAGTGTCTCATGGGCTTGAGACCGGCGATGGTGCGATTGCGGGAATGGCGCGGAGAGCCGTGGACTGGCCGCGGCCGATAGCCGGGAAGCCGAGCCGCAGCGTGAAGCGTCATGCGAGTTGTCTCGCGATGGCCAACGCGCCGGCAACGACCATGAGCGCCGAGAAGACACGCAGAAGAGTCCTTTTGCGTTCTCTTCCCGGTTTTTGGATCCGATCACGACGGATATCAGGACCAATCCGACGGCCAGCGGCACCAAGGCCAGCGGAAACAGCGGTTTTCCATGGCATCTCATCTCGAACGCTGTGGTTCAGATTTTTCGATGTTCGGTTTTTCTGCGCTTGCTGACAAGAGCCATGGAGCAGCATGTCGATACGCACAGATTCACTATGCAGGTCGCTGCCGGCAGTAGCCATATGAATGGCTGACTGTAGAAATCGAGGACATCCGGATCCATAGATCCTGAGTATATTTCAAAAACCGGATATGATGCGAGAGCCGGCGCCGAACTCACGAGGAACAGTATCCAAATGACGGGCAATCTCAGGATGGATACTGTTCGGCCTTTCCGATGGACTTCTTTCGAGAACATGAAAAGAGCCCAAGAGGCCACTGCGATTAATGCACCCGCGCAATACAACAGACCAGGGGACTCGCTACGCATGATTCCGTCCTCACTTCAGTCGCAGGTAATTTGGCTTATCGATCTTCTGGCTGGTTCGAGATTACCATACCTGACATGGCAGTCGAATTGCCCGTTGTCTATTGGCAGAGCATCCGACTGTTAATCGGACGGTCGCTGGTTCAAGCCTAGCCGCAGGAGCCAGACAAAAACCCGGAACTTCGGTTCCGGGTTTTTGTTACCCGCCCCCCGAAACTCCTTTATCAAGGAATCATCCATAAGGGATGCCGCGGCAGACGGTCTCCAAGGCGTACTGCACCGTGCTCATCCCCATGGACGACGGCAACTGGCACGTCACCGTGTACTGTCCCGCCTCGCTGGACGGCCCACTGCTCGACAAGGATTCCAACGAATTCGACACGGACGACGTGAAACCCGGCGACAAGTCGTACACCGTTGCCAATCCATTCCACCTGGATCACGCACCCGGAACAGACGGTTCCATCTTCGGCCCTGACACCCTCCGACGATAGCGATGGACTAACCATTCAACCGCACGCGTAGGAGGAGCGCATTCCAACCATGAATGAATGACATATAGACGTCAAGGGATTGCGGACATCGTGTCCGCAATCCCTTGACGTCTCAATCCAACGAAATATCGACTTTTACCCGTTTGTCGGATTCAGGCTTTCGCGCAAGTCCGGCGATGAGGAGGGCCACCAGCAGGGGGATCGTCGTCACTGTACCCCAGGAAATCGAGAACGTGTCGGCGATGTAGCCGCACAGCGGGGTGACGACCGCGGTGAAGGCCATCAATACGAGCGATCCCACGGAGAACGCGGTCGCGCGGATCGAATCGTCAATGCTCTCGTGCAAGCTGCTGGAGATCGTGTTCGCCACGTACATCTGCGCGCAGGAGAACACGAAGAACGCCAGGATCCTCACCGCCGGCATCGGCGTGGCCGCAAGCACCACCGCCGACACGATGAGCACGAGGATCGCAATGTCGCCGGAACGTGGATGCAGCCGCAGCATACCCAGACGACTGCCGACGATCTGCGCGATATTAGTGAACACTAGGCCGGCGAACTGCCACCAGACCCCGGTCTGGTGGCCCATCAGCAGCAGCTGCCAGAACGTCAGCACCGACAACGTACCCAGATTGAACACCACCATATTCCATATCTCCGGCTTCCGCAGCAGCACGGCCGCGGCCGCCACGGTCTGCCTGACATGATCCAACACCGTCAGCGAGGTCCCGGACTCGCCCGGCTCGGCGGATCCATCGGATTCGACGGACGCCTCGGCCTGCCGTTCCGTCGTCCCGCTCCCATCCGTCGCTGCGGCCTTGGTGCGCGACCCGGCCCTCATCAGACCGAGAAGCGGGATGATCGCCAATACGTAGAACACCGTCGCGCCCAGCCAGATCAGCTGGGAGTCAAGCAGGAACAGCACGGCACCGACCGCACCGCCGCATATCGTGCACACACCGATCATCGCCGACAGTCTTGACACCAAGGTCTTCATACCCAGCGAGGGATCGTGCTTGCTGGCGTATTCGATGTACAGCGAGGACGCCGCGCCGCTTTCGACCGCGGCCCCGATGCCGGCCAGCACGTTGGCCAGGCACAGCACGGCGAAGTTCGTGGACCAGAACAGCATCAATATGAATCCCGCGACGCGGCACAACACGCCGATGATCAGCGTCCGTTCCCGGGACCACCGGTCGAACAGCACGGACGTGGGCAGCTCGCTGGCCGATTCGCTGACGTCGAACACCACATTGACGATGGAGATCAGCAGCACCGACAGGCCCACATCATGATAGGCCACCATATAGTAGACCGAAAAACATCCGGCACCAAGATAAATAAGCGCATTATACAAACAGGCAAACCGAACCATCAATCATTCCCTTACATAAACAAAGAACCGGTATACGTCGATCTATGTATATTAAATCCCATAGCCTTAGCAAAATCCTCCAGACGATTGGAATTTGTAAAATACGTCGAATCACAAGGCGCGATATTCGTCGCTATACATTTGAGAGCCTTCTGCTGTTTTCGTGGGTTAGAGAATGGGTGTTGGTAGGTGGATGGGTAGGCTGCTGCATCGGAGTTTGATCATGGCGATGAGGTTGTCGGCGTGGCGGAAGACGTAGGCCATGTGGATGGTGATCTTGATCTTGTCGTTGAATGCCTCGGGCCCGGCGTTGGAGTGGCCGAGTCAGATGGTCCCGAGGATGTCGTCCTCGCGTCCGTGGGTCTTCCCGCATGGTTCGACGATCTTGGGGATGCGGCTGTGGGAGGCCCGGAAGATCCATCGTTCCAGCCCGGCCCCGGCTTGGTCGATGGGCCGTCGCCGTTCGCCGCCCCCGTCGTCGTACTCAGGGCACTTGCGTCCGCAGCGCGAACACCGGGGTGCCGCCTTCCGGCACCGCACCCGGACCACCGGCGCGGGAGCGGGACACAACGGGGAATCGTCCGCCGGCACGTCCTCGACGACCATTTGGGATTCAACGGCTCACCGACGAACCACCACCCACGAAAACAACACAAGAGCCTGATTTAAACTGTAGTCTGCATGGTGGAATTATTCCCGTGCCTGTACCGCCAGAAGTACCGTTAAGGGAATTTCCGTATAATGCAGTTGTGGAGCTTGTCAATCCCGGAGCCGATACGGTATCAAGAAAGACCTATACGGGTGCAGATGCGGATTGGTATGTAAAAGCAGAGGACATTGTATTGAAGAACGCAGGCAATCCACGGAACCATACACCGCAGGGACAACCGAAAAAATAAATTTGGTGGGTAGATTTTTTATTGTAGCAGATATATGGAACTGTTATAATATGGGTATGAAGGAAGCAACGCATTTGAAGTTGCAGAAGGAGTGAATCTGAAATGTGTATGGAATGTTATGTTGACGAGAATAGAATAACACCACTTTTAAATCCATTAGATTGTTTAGAAAATCATACACAATACATCTGTGGGACTTGCGGGAGGTGTATTTGCATTGAGCATGACCCCAAACGTGGATTACAACGGTGGAATTTCCCTTTTAGATCGTTAGAGATAGCGAAATTATATTTGCGTACTGCTGATTATAGTACTAAAAAGTCATGTGGTATTTACGAACTGAAAAGTGAGAATGGCAGACTTTCATACAAAATCTTTGCGGACGGTGAGGACTTGCTGTTATATCTAAAGAAGAACAAAGGAAAAACTTGCAAAGATATGAAACCTGTTTTCATGATTGAAGAATACAGAGAATATGCAAATACGCAAATAAGGAAATTGACCTCTGATGAAATACAGAGATATATGTCAGAGCGATAACTTCCAGTTTCGCAATTTCATATCTATGCATACATAGCAGTTAGTCTTAGGATTGACTGCTCTTTATTGTACTCAGAAAGGAGTGATTGATTTATGCAAAAGATTTGGAACAAAAGACACCGTATCAGTGCCGGCGACGAACACCTTGTCTATCATTTTTCTATAGGGACGTTTCTGTTTTTGTTCGTGGCGGTTCTTCTGCTACTGAATATAAAACAGCTCGTGCGTACCGATTGGGAACATCTCAGCTTGTTAGAGAACGGCTTGACGCTTTCCACATACACTTTATAACCATACTTGGTGTGCCGACACTCCCGATTATATGATGCATTTCAACGGATTCAGGTTCATGGGCCCATACGGGTGCTGACCAGGATGGGAGCAAAGACATGTCAATGACCATGTCTCCTGATTGCTGAATCAGTATCTCCGACGAAGCCTTCGCAATTGACGATGAGGAAATGGAAGATGAACCCGTTCAAGATGAAGACTGACGCAGAACCTCAGGAAGCTTCGTCTTCCGGGTAAGCTCTGTGCTCCTCATGCAGACACGTGATACCGGAGCCCCTGCCTTCGCCAAGAAATACGGTCCCACGGTCGTCAGCAAGGTGGGCCACTTGGTCGTCAATGTGGTGAAGAAGAGATTCTAGCTGCATATTTGTCCGAGTCGGACACGATTTACGGCGTGTGTCCTGCGAGGGGCTGGTGATGTTTTGTCGGGCTCATTGTTGATTCCATGGCCTCCATCACCGGTGGAAGCGCGATATTGGAAAAACACCGTGAGGCCATCGAGCGTGATGGTCCCAGGATGGTGACGCAGGCCGTCGGGAAGAATACGTTCTACGGCGGATCCGTGAAGCCGGATCGTGATGATAAGCAGTCCTCCAGTCCGAACAGCTACTTCCAGACCGGGTACAAGAGCCTGATGGATTTGGCGATAAGGCGGATTCTAGTGGTGGTTGCAACACCTGAGGTTTGAGCGGGGCCTTCCATGGTCACGTTGTCGGTTGTTGAGGTTATCACGCGGCGTCGAGCAGTTCGATGATCTTCTCGCTTGGTTTCATGAACCCGAGGGTTTTGGTGGCCGGTCGTTGAGTTCCTCGGCGACCGCGTCGAGGTGGTCCTCCGGGTAGACGGATAGGTCGGTGCCTTTGGGGAAGTACTGGCGCAGGAGCCCGTTGGTGTTCTCGTTGGTGCCGCGCTGCCACGGGGAGTGCGGGTCGCAGAAGTGGACGGCCATGTCCAGCGAGGCGCCGATCCGTTTGTGCAGGGCGAGTTCCGCTCCCTGGTCCCAGGTCAGGCTGTTGCGCAGGAGTTTGGGCAGGTGCTGCATCTTGTCGATGATGGCCTGCCGGGCGTGTTCGGCGTCGTGCCCGTCGGGCAGGTGCAGCAGGATCGTGAACCTGGTGGTGCGCTCGACGAGCGTGCCGATGGCGCTTTTGTTGCGGCTGCCGGTGATGAGATCGCCCTCCCAGTGGCCCGGGACCGCCCGGTCCTCGATCTCCGGTGGTCGCTCCGAGATCATGACCATGGGTTCGCGGGAACGGGGTTTGCGGCCTTGGCCGCCTTGGGGTCTGCGGGCGGTTCGCCCCTGCCTCATGGCGCGTTTCGGCTCCTGCTTGAGTTCGCCCCTGGCCTGCAGGTAGATGGCCTGGTAGATCGTCTCGACGCTCGCGTGCGTATCCCCATTATCCGGGAGGTCCGGCCTCGGCCGGTTGGCTATCTGCTCCGGGCTCCAATGCCTGCGCAGCCCGGCGGCGATCTCGTCCCACAGTCGCGTGCCCTCGGCCGCCTTGCGCGGTTTGGGGCGTTTGAGCCGGTCCGCGGCCTTCTGTTGGGCTTGGTAGGGTTCGTAACCGCCGGACTCGGGATTCCTGTTGCGCTCGACCTCGCGGCTGACCGTGCCGGGGTCGCGGCCCAGCAGGCGGGCGATGGCGCGGATCGAATCGCCCAGACGCAGACGGTCCGCGATCTGGATGCGCTCCTCCTGGCTCAGGTAGCGCGGATGGAGGGTCCTGGGTTTGTCCATGGTGGAACGATACCGGTCCACCAGGGGTTTCTCGTTCCTTCCCGTGGCGCGCGTCCTGCCGTTGCGCCACGCCTTGCCGGTGCGTTTCGAGACGCCGACCGCGTGCGCGGCCTGGGTGAAGTTCATGCCTTCCTCGTCCAGCAGGCGCACGTACTCGGCGCGTCTCGCCTCGCGCATCAGCTTCCTCGTCGGATATTCGACGCCGTTGAACGCCCAACGGTGTTCCCCGCCACGGTCTTCGTTTCGGTGGCTTCTGGTCACCTGACCCTCCTTGCGGTAGGTCAGGTGTTGCACGATCACTAGAACCCGCCGGGCCGGTAGTATTCGGGGGGGCAATGGCCCGAGTCGATCTATCTTGTCCTTGGTGAGCGGCGTCTGGTTGCGCCGGGCGCTCGGCTTGCGCAGGGTGATGGGCGCCACGGGCAAGGCCGTGGGACTCATCTATTGAATCGGAGTCGCGGAGCAGTCCAGGCCGGCAATGCAACATGTGACCGCAAGGCGGTGGGGGAGCCTCTTATGCTGGGAACGCACCTCGATGATCCGCCGATCAGCATTTGGAATGGGTCCATGCCGTTCTTCATGAGGAATCAAAGATGGATGGAAGCATAGATGACTAGCGGTGAGTATTTGTAGTTTTCAAGGGACAGGAGTGTTGGAAGAATCTACTGTAAGCAAAACCCGATACAAGGAATCTGATTATCTACATAAATACAGTATTAAAGACTGTTCATTGCTCGGATGATAAGTGGCGCACCATGAATGTATCGTGATTGAATATGGGTCTTGATATGACGAGATGCAAAGGGAGATTGCACGCATGTGAAACCGTGTATCTCCCTTTAGGCAAACTATCTGAAGCTTTCTACATCTATAACTCTGGAAAAAAAATCGAGCAGATTCATGTTGTGAGTGACCATGATTATAGTAATGCCATCTTCATTTAATTCTTTCAGAAGCTTCATCACTATCGATTCATTCTCTTTATCAAGCCCGGAAGTTGGCTCATCGGCTAATATGATCCGACTTCCTTGCAAAATCAACTTGATAATTGCAATTCGCTGTTGCTCTCCGCCGCTTAACTGGTATACTTTCTTGTCAAGCACATCAGTTAGCTCAAATTGCTTTAGATACTTATCGATTAGTTTGAGTTTTTCTTTCTTTTTTATTTTCTTATAGTCAAGAGCCAATTTTAAATTCCATAACACACTTTCATCTTCTATAAGTCCATAATTCTGAAACAAATAACCTATTGTATATCTTCTCAAGATCATAGCATCTTTACTGTTCATGGACACATTCTGATGACCGTCAATAGTGATTGTTCCCGCAGATATATCAGTGATCAATCCTATTATATTTAGAAGTGTCGTTTTACCCGCACCACTTCTCCCTACGAGACCCACAAATTCGCCTTTCTCTATCTCCAAAGACAAATTCTCAAATAGAACCTGATTCTTTCCATATACTTTTTTGACGTTCTTCAATGTAATCAATGACATAATTATGCTCCCTTTTCAATCTCATATAAAGTGTTTGAAATATAAGTTCTATAAAGCAATTCGCAAAATATGTAGTCAATAAATATGATCACGAAGATGAAAGCAAAATAATGATTTATAGCAGTCAATATGACTGATATAATGAGTCCAGTTCCCCAAAGAATATAACGATTCTTCAGTGTTCTAGAATGAGAGAATCCCAAGATCTCTTTTGCCGCATATTTCTTTCGATTTACAAAGATGTCCACATAATTTGAGATATACAAAATAAACAGTAAAGACACTATAAATACAATCATGAACATGGTGAGTGTTTTAAGAACGAATGTCACATTTTCAAGCTGCATTAAATAAGGTGTGAGTAATGTTCCAGCTGTAACTAATTGCTCTAAACCATATTCTGACAACAAGGAAGAGAAATCTTCTCTTGATTTCATTTGGAAAAATAGACACCTCGTATTTAAAGAATCCAGATAATAAAGTCCGGCAAAATCGCCTGTATCAACAATGATAATAGGATCGGCTATATCAGAAAAACCGTTTTCTGTATTAGCTTTTATCGTAGAAGCATCGTCGATATAAACAATATTAAACTTGTCAATAGTTCTTTCTTCTCCTGGTATTCTATAGAACTGATTGTAATTCATCAATCGGAAATATTCTTGCTTGATGTATTCTTTAATAGATTGTTCATCATTCTTGTATTTATGCGGAACCAATACGGTTGGTTCATTGAATTTATCTTCTTCCAATGGTTTTCCGTTGAGCTTAATATTTGAAAAATCATTCAGATAATTCCTATTTGCGATAGCAAGCTGTTGTTCATAATAGGGGCGTGATGTCTGCGAACCATCGTCTGTCTTAAAATCACAAAGTAGTGAATGGTTATGATTGTACATCTCCGATGCTTGCTTGGAATAGTTTTCTAATATGTTTGTGTTTGCTAACGCATAGTCATACTTCGAGGAATTAAAACCATTTGCGGTATAATATCCATCCAGGTACTTATAGTCTAAAACAGCTTGTTGGCTTTGTCTAAATGAGTTTCCTTGATTTAGTAATGAAATAATGGTAATGGCGATTATTACTGAAAAAGCTATTTTTACAGCCTGAACTACAACATTTGTGCCGCTATTTAAAGTTTTATTTTTTATCATTGCTTTTAAGGAGACAAACTTAATTAGAATACTTGTCATTAAAACACAAAGTATATTTATAGCTAAAACGCCAATAAAGAATAGCACGCTTGTTATTAAATAAGAAGAAGCATATCTGTTTGTTAATGCGTAATAGGTATTTAACAACAACAGTAATACTAGGCATACTACAGAATAATATTTTATTATATTTGTAATTTGTTCCTTTAAAATATGTATAGTAGAAAAGCCCATGCTTTTTTAATACCTATTTTTTTCAAACTATAGGAGGTATAAATACAGTATATGATTTGAATTACAATAAATAAAATTATGAAATTCACAAGATTTAGTTCCAATACCATACTGTACGGAATGGAGTCGCTTTCAAAGTTGTTTATCGCGACGGACAGTCGAGATGCTATCTCTTTGATTGCATCGTTTGGTAAATCTGTATAGAATACACCAACACTATCTAAAAAATCTTCCTTCTGCAATTCATGATATTGAAATAAGATAGAAGAAGATATAGGCTGTTTTTGTGTAAAAGAATTTAACGGAAAGCAATACAGATCATAAACAGATTTATCTGTGGAAGTGGGCGTATTGTTGATAAGCTCTAATTTATTATGAGAATACTCTTTTGTGAATAATGTATAAAACCTATCGAGAACTTCTGGCGATGTTTCCTCTAAGCGTACCCTTTTAGATTCTTGGCAGCAATGTTATTCTTTTCATAAATGTTGTAAATGGAAGTATTAAAAATATAGGCAAAGAGTATGACTTCAAGGAAAATAAAAATCTTTAAAAACTTTTTCATAGCATACGCCTCTTCTTTGAAGGGATCTATAAACTAGGGCGGGACAAATAGCCCGCCCTAGATACTTGGACTACTTTGCTTAATATGGATAATAATCATAATAAGATGTTTCATCCGCCCACCAAACTCTCCTTGCGTCTTTGTAAGCGTAGTTTGATTTGAGGCCGCTGGTATGCGTATCTCCGCCAATTTTCACGGCCGACTTTACCATGTAGTTACGACCAATACCTGCTTTGCGTCCAATTTCGGAATATACAACGATAGTCGTGGCCTTAATGTCTCATGGGCTCGAAACCGAGTGTCGGACGCACGATTCCCATGCGTATGTCTTGGTGTGGCCTGTCCGGTTGTGGGGACCTGAGAGAAGTGGTGTTCGGGGTGGCTCTTTCCAGTTGAACGTGTAGCTTTGGCCTGACTGTTTTTCGCCATGGGCGGTGACGGTCGAGATGTTGCCATACCAAGTGATGGTGAAGTTGTCCGAGTTCAATGATTTGCCTTCGTCGTGCAGTTATGTCTTGATTTCTGTGACGTTCTCAGAGCCGATAACATTGGTATCGGTGCCCCAGGAGACTTTGACCGTGATGTTGCTTGGGCCGAAGATCATGGTCGGCAAACTGCTGCCCGGATGGTGGTTGTGCACGTCCATCGACAATGCGTTCGGGCTTGATGCCGTGACCAGAGTGGATTACGTGGCATGGGCGTCGTCGATTGGTCTGGTGGCGTTGTTCGGCGTTGCATTCATCTGCCTTGGTCTGGCTTTGGGGCGCATTCGCCGTACGCGCCCGTCCCCATCTTCTCCCGCCGCCACGCAGTCGGCCGGATGATCACGAACGTTTCGTTCCATTGACCGGTTCTCGATGGAACGAAACGTTCGTGATGACCCGGTGGACGGGCCCTTCCCTGATCCGTGGCCACGGTTTGCGTATATAGCAAGTTGAACGCTGCGGATGGATGGGTGCACGGTATCTTGAAATCTTCAAAAAGTCTTCAATTTTGCTGTTTATTCTCTACCTTGAAAACAAGGAAAGGGTATTGGCAAACATGGAAGCAATTCTACAGACGAATAACCTATGTAAGGATTTCAAGAAGCAAAGGGCTGTGAATAACGTATCTATAAACGTTCGGAGAGGTTCGATATACGGGCTGCTTGGCCCAAATGGCGCCGGTAAATCCACCACTCTGAAAATGATCACGGGCATGCTCCGTCCTACCAGTGGCAAGATTCTGTTTGATGGACATGAGTGGAGCAGAAGAGATCTGGAACAGATCGGAGCTTTGATTGAAACTCCTCCACTGTATGAGAATCTTTCCGCAACGGAGAATTTGGAAGTCCGTGTGAAGTTGCTGGATATTCCTAAAACCCGGATAGGTGAAGTTCTAAGAATAGTGGATCTGCAAGATGCGGGACGGAAAAGAGCCGGACAATTCTCAATGGGCATGAAACAACGTTTGGGAATAGCTATCGCTCTGTTGAATAGTCCCGAATTGTTGATCCTGGATGAGCCGACAAACGGATTAGACCCTATCGGCATACAAGAACTACGTTCTCTTATCCGTTCCTTCTCATCTAAAGGGATTACTGTTATTCTATCCAGTCATATTCTATCGGAAGTTCAGCTTATTGCTGACGATATTGGTATCATCTCAAATGGTGTTTTGGGATATGAAGGACCAATGAATAAGGATCAGAACTTGGAAGAACTATTTGTCGAGGTTGTAAGGAAATCACAGGAAGAACGATAGTATGATCAATTATATAGCCTCTGAATACCTGAAACATAAAGGTACTTTCGTTAGGAAAATAGCATGGATAGCCCCTATGCTAACGGTATGTCTTAATGTGCTTGCTCCTATGTGGTATCAGCAGAATTCATATAACTGGTGGTATGTATTCTTGTACCCCGGCTGCGTGACGCTATTATCAATCTTGATAATCCAGAGAGATAGCGGCAAATTACAGTTTAGGGCCATATTGTCGTTACCTGTCGACCTAGAGCGGGTATGGTATGCAAAGATAATCACCTGCATATTTTATGCGGCACTCGCCAATGCAATTCTGATGTTGTGCAATATTGCAGGTGGTTTCATTATTCAACGCATCTTCGGCATACCCATGACGATCAGACCGATGCAGGCATTGTTCGGAACGCTCTGCATCATTCTGGCAAGTGTATGGAATATACCGCTATGCTTATGGCTGACCAAGAAGGTGGGTGTATTCGCCACTCTCATATTGAATGTCGGAATGAGCCTGACGCTGGGGATATTGGGGGCAGACACAGGCCTTTGGTTCCTGTTCCCTTATAGTTGGGTTGATCGCCTTATGGTCCCCGCATTGGGAATATTGCCGAATGGAGCATCAGTAAAAGGAAGTGCCCTGTCGACTCCCTTACTGTTGGTCATCGCGGTACTGTGCCTGTCGGTGTTTCTACTATATGGCCTTGCGAAGTCAACGGCAAGATCCTTTATCAAGCAGGAGGTTCTTTGATGTCGGGTATTATCAGATGTCTTCAAGCGGAATGGCTTAAAAGCAGGCATACGCCATTACTTCTGATCCATGTTCTCTTCCCTGTGATCGGGGCCTGTGTTTTTGCTGGATATTTCCGTATATCAGGTTGGGGATGGATGACGGCTGTGACGACTTTTTTAGAAGTTGTGGCAATTGTTTTTCCACTTGTTATCTCTATCGTCGTAGGTATGACGGTCGAACTTGAAAATGAAGCAGGTCATTTTCAATCAATCCTTGGCGTGGTTCCTTCGCGCATGTCAGTATATATCGGAAAATTGGCATATCTCATCATTCTGGCAGCTTCCGCAACGGCGCTTTGTGTCTTCTTATTTGCTCTGCTTTATTCAAGCGTTCCATTCTCGTTCTATATACGACCACTTACCATGTTGATATTGTCTGCAATACCACTGTATCTTATTTCCATACTTGCTGGTTTCACTCTAGGTAAAAGTGTAGTTATGGGTATAGGTATTACAGGAAGCCTATTATCGGCATTGCTGGCTACGGGACTTGGAGACTGTATCTGGAAGTTCCTTCCGTGGGGCTGGGGAGTGCGGTTTATGGATTATTGTGTCTTGAGATATGTTAATGAGGAACAGTTTTATTCTGGATTATATGAACTCCAACTAGGATTCATGATCATGCTTGTCTCTTCAATGGTGCTATTCATCGTAAGCCTGATGTGGTTCCACAGATGGGAAGGAGCAAAGGGATATGAGTAAAATGCTGCCGCTGCTCTGTGCTGGTATCGCATGTCTATCTTTTACGGGCTGTTCGTTGCAAGAGGGGAACAGCGAATATCCCGGAGAGCAATGTTATTTGAATAAGGATAACGTGACGAAGTTCTCCTGTATGGGAAATGACTACACCATTCTAGAGGATACGGTCTCCAACAACGGTCTCGGGGCATGGGTCGGGTATGTCCGACAACTTGTTGCCGTGGACGAGACGGGAAAGGTAATACTTCAAGAGGATCTTAAGAATGGTACCTTGCAGACTCTGGCGAAGATATCGGATCTGGTGGATAAAGCCCCTGGTAAGTCCCATGTTCTTCCATTCGTAAATGTGTATGCAGCTCCTGATGCCGGCGACTATCTGATTGTGGATATAAATGGCGAGTATCACAAAGCTGTCATAGACGAAGATGTCAGAGACGTGGATAGGGTGTTTGATTTTAAGGACATGCGACAATCCACGAGTTGCGGATTCTCGGTCAATCCCCGAGATGCGACCCAGATTCTTTGTGATGGCGTAGTCTATCAAGTAACTTCTGATACTGTGTCAGATGGTGAACTAGGAAGTCGCATTGATCTTCTTGCTAAAAATGTCGTATTTGATGCAGAGACGAAGATTCCTTTGTCAAAGGAGGAATTGAGGGAGATTGACTGGTATGGGGAAACCGTCGGACGGCATCGGGAACAATGGGTGTACAAGGACGTTTATGAGATCAACCGTACAGAGAGGACTGAAGCCGTTGCGGTGCGGATAAATGACGTCTTCTATGTTGCAAAGCGCCAATGACCGTTTTATTGCATGCGTGAATTATGGAATAGAAGAGGCAGGCAGGTGTATCATGGCGACAATCCTGATGATTGATGATGATCGACCCATCTTGGAACTTGTGAAGAACGGACTGGAAAAAGATGGACATACAGTGACGATCCATACGTCCACCGCCCAGGTGCCCCTTGAAGGGCTGAACGGGTATGATCTGATTATATTGGACATCATGATGCCTGATATGGACGGATTCACCTATTGCGGCAAGATACGTTCGTTGGTGGACTGTCCCATTCTCTTTCTGACCGCTAAGACAATGGAGAGAGACATTACATCCGGTCTTGGACTAGGAGCGGATGACTATCTGACAAAACCATTTCGTATTGCGGAATTACGTGCGAGAGTACATGCGCATCTACGCCGTGAACAGAGAGAACGACATGTGTCGCTTACGTTTGATCGGATGAAGATTGATCTATCCGCAAAAGAACTGCTGGTGGATAATATACCTGTGCCTTTGACGAAAAGCGAATATCTGATCTGCGAATATCTTGCCGGCAACAGAGGCAGGTTTTTTCAAAGAAACAAATATACGAAGCCGTTTTTCCCTTCTATGGGGATGGCGATGGTTCTACAATTTCGACGCATATAAAAAACATAAGGTCGAAGTTCGAGGAGGCCGGTGTTCAACCAATCGTAACGGTCTGGGGGATAGGCTATAGATGGGAACAAAGATGAAGACGACGCTTACAAGAACTTTTTATAGATTTCTTGTATGTCTGCTTGGCGGACTGTGTATGTCCGTAGTCATCCCCTTTGCCTGCATAATGTTCGCCTCCAGCATGGGGCTTGTAACGTTTGCGGATAATGCCGAACGGCAAGCGAAAAATCTGGTGCCGATACTCACCGCAACGCCAGATGTATCAGACGTGTATCTGCCCATTGGGATTAAATACCTTCGGTTGGATAGAAACTATGGATCCATAGATACGAATATGAACGAAGAAGAGAAAGAGAAGGCTCTGGCGTTTGCCGAGACGGGTCTCATAGATGCAGGCGGTAGAACACAGTTCATCTTCATCACTCGAGATGATGGGTACATTGTTCTACAGTACGTCATAGGTTCTCAGTATCTCAATGCACAGTGCAACAAGTACCTACCGTCTCCGGAGATACTGCTGATCGCTTTGATCATCGCTAACAGCTTAGGCTTATGCGTCTACTTGACGGTTCATTTCGCCAGAGAGCTGAGAAAAGAATTGACGCCTATATTAGAAGCCACTAAAGAGATTGAAAATCACAACTTAGATTTTGCTATCAGGCATTCTCGAATACTTGAATTTGAAAACGTAGTTTCATCTTTTGATAGTATGCGAAACAGTTTGAAAGAGTCATTGGAACAGCAGTGGCGAAGTGAACAAGCGCAGAGAGAGCAGATCGCATCCTTGGCCCATGATTTGAAGACTCCATTGACTGTTATGCAGGGGAACATCGACCTGTTGGATGAAACGACGCTTGACGAAGAACAAAAGCTCTATCTGTCGTATGCGATGAGAAGCTCTGAGCAGATGAGACGGTACATAAAGATGATGATTGATATATCCCGAGCATCCTGCGGATATCAATTGCAGATGGAAGACATATGCTTCCCGGAGTTCTGGAGACATGTCATATCTCAAGCTGAAATCATCTGCAAAGATAAAGGTATTGTGATTCAGCAGACGCAGCACGCTCTTCCGAAACATATAACTGGGGATAGAGTATTGTTGGAGCGGGCATTGATGAATGTGGTTTCAAATGCCGTAGAGCACTCGCCCGTAGACTCTCCGCTATATATGGATGCGGATGGCCAGGGTGATCACTTGAATGTCTGCATTACGGACTGTGGCTGTGGTTTTTCGCAAGAGGCATTGAAGCACGCGAAAGAGCGTTTCTATATGGCAGACCAGAGCAGAGGCTCCGAACTGCATTATGGGATGGGCCTATATATCGTTGACGTCATCATAAAACAGCATAGAGGAGAACTGCTCCTCAGTAATTCCGCAGAAACCAAAGGTGCCAGGGTCACGATACGGCTACCACGATAAGGGAACGACTCATGCGTCGTTCCCTTATCATATCTCCAAGCGATATTCGGCATGGTGGTCCCGGATTCAACTTAGACGTCGACTGACGTCGCGGCCGTCGGGCTTTCTGCATGCGCTATTTGCCCGTGCTGCCGGCTCCGGCGTCTTGGCCGGTGGCCGGCGACCCGCTGGTGCCGCTGGTGTCGGTACTTGTTGAAGTCGATCCCGACGGATCTTTCTTTGTCGAGCCGGTGCCGGTGCCGTTCGAACCGGTCTGGCTGCCGCCGGCGCCTTGGCTGGTCGGGTCCTCGGTGGTCGGATTCTTTGAGGTGCCGGTGCCGTTCGAACCGTTGGCGGTGCCGTCGGTTTTCGAATCCGAGGCGCCGGCGCCGGTCGAACCCGAGGTGCCGTTGGCGTCGAGGTCGGTGGAGGGGGCGTCGGTTTTCGAATCCTTGCTGGTTCCCTTCGAATCATCGCCGGTACCCGTCTGGGGCAGAGTGTTGTTCTGCTCGGGTGTGCCCGTTCGCGTGCCGGTGTCGTTGCGCGCGGGCGTGGTCGTGGTGGGGGATACGAGATTGTCCGTGCCGCGTCCCTGCGTGGCCAGCATCACGACGCCGGCCGTCACCGCCACGGCGAGCAGGCCGGACACCAAGGTGACGATCATGGCGGTGTGCTTCGAAGCGCGGAAGCGGGACTTGCGCAGCTCATCGACCGAGTACGTCCTGCCGTTCGCCCGGCTGAACACGATTTCACGCGGTCTGTGTGTGGAGGAAGCATCATCGGCGGTCACGCCCGTCGCCGTATCGGGCTCGTCCCGAACGTCGGTCCGGCTGCCGGCCGTTCGGGGGGTGCCGCCATCGGCATCGCCGTTCTCGGCGTCCTTCGTGATCCCGTTGCCGGAGGACGAGGCCGATTGGAGTTTTTCGCCGGAGGCGGTGAGCACGTTCTGGTAGATCTTGGTGGCCACGGCGGAGACGACATAACTAGCCGCCGCTCCGATCACCGAACCGCCGATGCCGATCTTCGATGCGAGCAGGAACGAGGTGACGGCGGCAAGGGTGCCCGCCACGATGGATGAGAGGGAGATTCCTTCAAAAAACTTCTTCACAATGCACGACCGTAGGGTGTCGGGCTGACAGGTTGCCTGAGACTCGATGGAAGCGGGGCGAGGCCTACACGAGACCTTCAAAATCGGCCTTCGTACAGGTCGGACACGCCCTGCGGCGCACACACGTGCGTTTCGCGTCGCCGCAGGGCGCGGGACATCGTCAATTACGATGCAGCGACTGCCCGGTCGGTCTGATCACCGACATCAGTACGGCGGCGAAAATCAAAGCGAAACCCACCAGTGAGCTCCACATGATCCTCTCGCCCCAGAACAAAGCGGAAAACGTGATGGCGAACAGACTCTCCGTGCACATGATGATCGAGGCCTGCGAGGCGGGCACGTGGGCCAGACCGATGTTCTGCATGATCTGGGCGCTCATCGTGGCGCCGAGGAACAGGTAGAGCACGCTGGCCACCACCGAGGGCGCCAGCCAACCGGCGTTCGGCGCGGGTTCGGTGAACGCCGCTCCTGCGATGAACAATACGCCGGCGACGCCGAACTGCACGAAGGTGACGGCGATCGGGTCGAACCGTTTGGTATAGATGCCCAGGAAAGTCAGGTTGAACGAGAAGATGACCGCGGTGGCGATGGTCAGCCAGTCGCCGGCGCCCAGCGACAACGAACCGCCCGGCTTCAACGAGACGAAGCCGACGCCGACCAGACAGATCACGCCGGCGACCAGGTTGATGGCCTTCGGCCGGGTCTTCGAGACGATCCATGTGGCGAACGGGGTGAGGACGCAATAGGCCGCCGTCAGAAACGCGCTGCGCCCGGGGTCGATGGTCCGCAACCCGACGGTCTGGGTGACCATCGTACCCCAATAGGTCAGGCCCGCCACCAGTGCCGGCACGATGATCTTCGGCGTCAGATACGGCACGATATGCCTATGGAACAACGCCAGCATGCACAGGCAGGCACCGGTCATGCGCAGCCCCATCAGCCATTGGGGTGAAATCGCCTCCATGGCGATTTTGGCGAGCAGATAGCTGCCTCCCCACAACGCGGCGCAGCACAGCAGCATGAGTCTGGCGAGATTCGGGGGAAAGCTGCGTGACCAGCGGCTGCGCAACTTGTTGCAACGATCGACCAAACCCATGGTGCACCTCTGGACGGTTGGAAAAACTTGTGGCTCTCTTGGCTCACAGATTACGGGGACTACCGGCCAAAACCGACCGGTCGGCGGGTATCGGGCGCGTATCGTCCCGTATTGCCGCCGGCGGGCGGAAGCGCGATGAAGACCATGTGAAGGTGAGGATACTCACAGTGAGCGCCCGGGCCGGTCGCGCGCGAAACCGGTATTCTAGAAAGGAACAGACATAGTTCCGCAACAATCTTGAAAGGATTCGACATGGCAGTCATCACACCGCAGATCAAGGAATTCATCGAGAACAACCTCGGCTGGATCACCACCGTCTCCAAGGACGGCGAACTGGACCTCGGCCCGAAGATGTCTCTGTTCGTTCTGGACGACACGCACATCGCCTACCATGAGCGCACCGCCGGCCAGCACTACGAGAACCTCAAGAACGGCTCTCCGTTGGTCATCGCCTTCGCCAACCTCGAGAAGAAGCAGGGCTACCGCTTCCGCGGCAACGTGGTGCTGCACGTTGACGACGACATCTACAACGAGCAGGTCAAGGTCGCCGAGGAAAAGGGCACCAAGAAGCCGGCCGTGATTCCGGTTCTCGAAGTCACCGAAATCCAGAACCTTGCCTCCGGCCCGACCGCCGGCAAGACCATCGCCAAGGACTGATTAGCTGACGTATTGGTGGCTTCCTCGTCAGAGGGAGCCACTTTTTCGCTTTTTAGTGCGCAGTACTAGGTGACGGCCTTGGGCGTCGGTGGTGGCGAAGAGGTAGGTGTTGCCGCCGTCCTTGAGTTTGAGTTTTTTGCGTAGCTGGGCCACGGTTAGGGGGAAATTGCGTACGGAGATGTTGGCGTGCGTGAGACCGGCCAATAGCTGCTTCAGTTCTCTCTTGTTCATGGTGGCGATGGATTCGATGACGAATGCTCTGCCTGGAAAATCGGAAATAGGTTCGGCCGCCACGAACAGGTGGCTATTCGGGCTGATGTGATGCACGGCGAAGCGCTGTTCGAGAACATCAAAGCACCCGGCCTTCATGATTGAGGCGTTGGGTTCGTAAAGGTACTTCCAATGCGAGGAATCGAAGCCGTTCGCGCTTTCCTCAGCCGGGAGATCCTCGGTATTACAGGTATTGCATGCACCTAAGGCAGAATCGCTGATAGGGGTTTGATTGTCGCTGTTATCGCCGGCCTTGTACGACAGCACCTGCCCGTCATTGACGCATACCACGAGCGGTGAGGCGCAACGGCCGCGCCCCAACACCAGCAACAATTCCTTGCATTCATTACCGGTGGAGACGATATGCACCTCGTGCACCGCGCCGGCGAAATCCGTAATGGTCTTATGCCAGTCGAGCATGGGGGAGAGCTTGACCATGACCGTCGGTGCCTTGGCCAGCAGCGTATCCTTCAGGGTCAGCACATCCGGCGTGCAATCGGCAATCGCGTAGGTACGCGCGCCATGATCGTCACGGCGGGCCGGATCGAGGAAGATCATGGAGGCTCGGCCAAGCGTATCAAGCACTGCTGTTGAATCATCATTGATGATTTCGGCGTGGCCAAGGCCGAGTATTGGGAAATTATGGCGAGCGATATCACATAAAGTGGATTGTTGTTCCACATATATGGCACGATTGAACACTCGGGACATGTAAGAAAAGTCGACGCCGAAACCGCCGGTCAGATCGACTAGGGATGTCGGGGAATCGTCGTCGACTGCTTCCTTGGCCAACAATCGCTGTGCTAACCGGGCTTTGTATTGAGCCGTGAACTGGCTGGAACATTGTTCCATTGGGACTTGCGGCGGGAAAATCAGCCCATCATGGGACGCCCAGTCAGGTAGCTTGAGTGAAGCACGCTGCCAGCCGGCAATCTGCTCCAGCGCGAACGGCACATCCACGTCGCCATCATGCTTGGCGTGCAAGGCCACATCACGCACATCTTCACGGCGGTGTTTGGCGATGAACGCCCAGGTCGACTCAGAAATCTCCATGCCGCCATTCTAGGGGTTGTGCTGAGATGAGTATGGCAAACCGCAAGAGAACGAGGTGGCGAAAACCGATGATCGATGAAGTGATGATGCTGCGTCATGGCCGTACGCAATACAATCTCGAACATCGCTTGCAAGGCCAGATCGATGTGCCGCTCGACATCGTAGGCCAATGGCAGGTCGACCAGACCGGATTCGCGCTCGCTTCACGGTATTACTGGGCCAAGGTGAACCGACTTGCCGAGCATCCCGAAGCCATCGCCCAGCCCGGTCCTGACGCCGCCGAACGCACTGATACGCGACAGTTCGAGGAGGCTCCCGCCGCCGGCCGGCGCATGGTGGTGATGACCTCCGACCTGTTCCGTGCCCAACAGACCGCACACGCCTTCGCCGATATTTTGGGATTGCCGGTCACCTGTGACCAACGACTGCGTGAACGCAGCTTCGGCGAGTGGGAAGGCATGACCCGCGCCGAAATCAAAGCCGTGGCAGCCGACGACTACGCCTCTTGGAAACAGCACACCGGGGGCGAAACCAAGCATGGTGTGGAAAGCCGTGCCGCCGTGGGCCAGCGAGGTGCCGATGCCGTGCGCGCACTGGTCATCGACTCCGCCTATTCAGACAGCATGCCCACCACGCTGATGCTCGTCACCCATGGCTCATGGATTACCGCCACCATCTCCAACCTGCTCGAACTCGACCCGGACGGCATGAACGCACTCGGCGGCATGCGCAACGCCTGTTGGTGCCGGCTCAAAGTGCGCCACAGCGTCAACGGCATCTCCGCCGAACAGCCCCTGTGGGAGTTGGAGGAATACAACAAGGCTCCCGCCATCGCCGACAGCGCCGACTGGGAGAACGGGCCGACCGATCTGCGCGGACCGCACATGCCAAGTTGGCAGCCAATCGTCTGGTGACGGTCGCTATGCGAAACCCCGCTCGCAAATTCGAACGGTGGGTCTAGACTGATTGCGGTTTGGAACCGTACAGCGATAGAACAGTAGGAAAGCGCGGAAGGCGGGTGAGGCGACATGCTGAGAATCTTCAGCTCAATCAATGGCCAGGTGGAGCAGATCGAGAAACCGGAAAACGGATCCTGGTTATGTTTGAGCGAACCCACTGATGTGGAGCTCGCCACCGTCGCCTCGCAGACCGGCATCGACCTGGCCGACCTGCGCGCGCCCCTGGATGACGAGGAACGTTCACGTGTGGACGTCGAAGACGATTACACGATGATCATCGTCGACATCCCCACCGTGGAAGAGCGTGGCGGACGCGACTGGTACGAGACCATCCCGCTGTCGATCATCGTCACCGAAAACCTCATCATCACCGTCTGCATGCAGGACACGCCCGTGCTCCACCCGTTCATGGAAGGCACGATCCGAGGCTTCAACACCTTCATGCGTTCGCGCTTCATCCTGCAGATCCTGTACCGCAACGCCACGATGTACCTGCGTTACCTGCGCATCATCGACCGCGAAAGCGACAAGCTTGAACTGAAGCTGCGCCACTCCATGCAGAACCGCGAGATCGTGATGCTCATGGAGCTGAGCAAGACTTTGGTGTATTTCACCACATCGCTGAAATCGAACGAAATCGTTATGGAGAAGCTCACCACCCTGCAACGCATCAAGCAATACCCGGACGACGAGGACCTGCTCGACGACGTCATCACCGAAAACAAGCAGGCCATCGAGATGGCCAACATCTACAGCGGCGTTCTTGCGAACATGACCGACGCCTTCGCCTCGATCGTGTCCAACAACCTGAACAACGTGATGCGCATCTTCACCATCATCTCCATCACCCTGTCCATCCCGACGCTGATTTTCTCGATGTACGGCATGAACTTCGACGGCGGCATGATGGGCATGCCGTTCACCGACAAGCCGTGGGGCTTCCTGCTCATCATCGTGATCTCCATGGTGCTTTCCGGTGTGGTCGCCTGGTTCCTCACACGTTCGCGCATGTTCAAGTAAGGCGTTTGACGGTTATGCACCATTGGTCATCGTTCGCCAGCCGTAGCGTGCTCCGCGCTCGCCGCCCGATGCGGCGCGGATTTCGCTCCCGGCTGATGGCAGGATTCGCCGCGGCCTTTGGCATGATATTGCCATTATCTGGTCTGGCCGGTTGCGGCCAAATTCAAGTCACCACCGTCTCCGGAGCGCCGGAGGGGCCCACCATCGCCATTGGGGTCGCAGCAGACGAACCATCGGTGGGAGCATGGCATGACGGCACATACCAGGGCTTCGACATCACCATCGCCAAATACGTGGCCGCCAAACTCGGCTATGCGAACAAGCAGATCGTCTTCAAGCAGGTTCGCCCCGAAAACCGGCGCTCCATGCTGGACAATGGACAGGTCGACATGGTCGTCGCCTCTTGGCCTATCACCGATGGGTCCAGCGCGATCGTTGATTTTGCCGGACCATACCTCACGACCAGCGTCGGTTTGCTGGTCAGGTCGGATGAGCGTGGCCGATTCACCAATGACGCAGGTTCGGTGGGCGACGTAGGCGACGGCACGGTGTGCGCAGTGAAAGGTGACGAGACAGTCGGCATCTTCCGCGGCAACCACCCGCAGGCTCGGATTCAGGAGCGTAGCAGTTATGCGCAGTGCGTCACGGCCGTGCAAGTAGGGTCGGCGGATGCCATAGCCTCCGATATGGCGGTGCTTTCCGGTTTTCAAGCGGCCAACGGGCCCCAGTATATGGACGTGATTGCGGACAAGGGCGAGGTCAGTTATGGCATCGCCGTGAGTCAAGGCATCAGCCAATTGGCGCAGAAAATCGCGGAAGCATTGGAAGACATGGTTGAGGATGGCAGCTGGACGGCCGCCGAGGATACGTTCACAAGCCAAACAAAGCTCACGGTTTCGCTGAACGGTGACCCCAAAGCCATCGTCTCGGATGCTGAATAACGATTGACGACGTGTCCAGTTGCGAGGCTACCTTGCTGATTTATGAGTGACAACGAGAAGAGCACGCAAACCGAAGAGCCCAACTTCCGCTACAACGCCGCACTGGCGCAGGACATCGAAAACAAGTGGCAGAAGATCTGGGATGAGCAAGGCACCTTCTGGGCGGCCAACGTCAACGGCGACCTGAAGGACGGCAAGGGCCGCAACGCCGAGGGGCGCACCGCCTACTTCGCCATGGACATGTTCCCGTACCCCTCCGGCAAGGGTCTGCATGTGGGCCACCCGCTGGGTTATCTGGCCTCCGATGTGACGAGCCGCTACCACCGCATGAAGGGCGAGAACGTCCTGCACGCCATGGGCTATGACGCCTTCGGCCTGCCCGCGGAACAGTACGCGGTCCAGACCGGTCAGCATCCTCGCGTGACCACCGAGACGAACATCGCCAACATGAGCCGCCAGCTGCACCGCATGGGCCTGAGCTTCGACAGCCGTCGTACGTTCGCCACCATCGACCCCGGCTACGTGCGTTGGACCCAGTGGATCTTCTCGCGCATCTACGATTCCTGGTACGACGAGGAGGCCACCAACCCGTCCGGCTCCAAGGGCTCCGCACGCCCGATCGCCGAGCTCGTGGCCAAGTTCGAATCCGGCGAGAAGGCCATTCCGGGCCATGAGTCCGATGGCAAGCAGTGGTCCGACCTCACTGCCGCCGAGCAGCAGGATATCTTGAACGACTTCCGCCTGGCGTACATCTCCAAGTCCCCGGTCAATTGGTGCCCGGGTCTGGGCACCGTGCTGGCCAACGAGGAGGTCACCGCCGAAGGCAAGTCCGAGCGTGGCAACTTCCCGGTCTTCCAGCGTGAGCTACGCCAGTGGTCCATGCGCATCACCAAGTACGGCCATCGCCTCATCGCCGACCTTGACGGCATCGATTGGCCTGAGAAGGTCAAGCTCATGCAGCGCAACTGGATCGGTGAATCCCATGGTGCCTCCGTGCACTTCACCGTGGCCACTGCCGACGGTGACAAGGACATGGAAATCTACACCACCCGTCCCGACACGCTGTTCGGCACCACGTTCGCCGTTGTTTCCCCGGAACATCACCTGCTGGAGAACGTGCCCGCCGAATGGCCGGCCGATGTACCCGAAGACTGGAAGGGCGGCTATGTCAACCCGGTCGAGGCGGTGAAGGCCTACAGGCTCGCCGCCGAAGCCAAGACCGCCAAGGACCGCGTGGACGAAGGCGGTGAGAAGACAGGTCTGTTCACCGGCCTGTACGCCACCAACCCGATCACCGGCGCGAAGCTCCCGCTGTTCACCGCCGACTACGTGCTGATGGACTACGGCACCGGTGCCATTATGGCCGTGCCTGGTGGCGACCAGCGCGATTACGACTTTGCCGTGAAGTTCGGTCTGCCGGTCATCTACACCGTCAAGCCTCTGCCGGATTCCGGCGACGACTTGGCCAACTACGAGGGCAAGGCGCCGTTCGTTTCCCATGACGGCATCGTGATCAACTCCCACGTCGAATCTACGTACGCCAAGGGCGATGCGCTGTCGCTCGACGGCCTGCGCGTGGATGATGCCATCGCCAAGGTCAACGCCTGGCTGGAGGGCGCCGGTGTCGGCAAGGGCACCGTGAGCTACCGTCTGCGCGACTGGCTGTTCTCCCGCCAGCGCTACTGGGGCGAACCCTTCCCGATCGTGTACGGCGAGGACGGCACCCCGCACCTGCTGCCGGATTCCGCCCTGCCGATCAGCCTGCCCGATGTGCCGGACTATGAGCCGCGCACCTTCGACCCGATGGACGCCGAGTCCAACCCGGAGGCACCGTTGAGCCGCAACGAGGACTGGGTCAAGGTCGAGCTTGACTTGGGCGACGGCAAGAAGACCTACTACCGCGACACCAACACCATGCCGAACTGGGCCGGCTCCTGCTGGTACTACATGCGTTACATCGACCCGACCGACACCAAGCACATGGTGGAGAAGGACGAGTTCGACTACTGGATGGGCCCGAACCACAACAAGTACTCGGGTGATGAAGGCGGTGTGGACCTGTACATCGGCGGCGTCGAACACGCCGTGCTCCACCTGCTCTACTCCCGCTTCTGGCACAAGGTGCTCTTCGACCTCGGCTACGTGGACTCGGCCGAACCGTTCCACAAGCTGTTCAACCAGGGCATGATTCAGGCCTACGCCTACACCGACGACCGCGGCCAGTACGTGCCGGCCGACGAGGTCGTGGAAGGCCCGGCCGACGCCTCCGGCGAGCCGACCTTCACCTGGAACGGCGAACATGCCAACCGTGAGTTCGGCAAGATGGGCAAGTCCCTCAAGAACATCGTGACCCCGGACTACATGTACGAGAACTACGGTGCCGACACCTTCCGCCTGTACGAAATGAGCATGGGCCCGCTGGACGAGTCTCGCCCGTGGAACACCCGCAACGTGGTCGGTGGCATGCGCTTCCTGCAGCGTCTGTGGCGCAATGTGGTCGATGAGACCACCGGCCAGGCCCATGTGACCGAGGACACGCCGGACGAAAAGACCCTGAAGCTGCTCAACAACACGATTGCCGAAGTGACCGCGGAGATGGAAGGCATGCGTCCGAACACCGCCATCGCCAAGCTCATCGTGCTCAACAACCACCTGACCGGTCTGAAGGCCGTGCCGCGTGCCGCCGTGGAGCCGTTGGTCCTGATGCTCGCGCCGATCGCCCCGCACATCTGCGAGGAGATGTGGAGCAAGCTGGGTCACGCCGAATCCCTGTCCGCCGAGCCGTGGCCGGTGGCCGACGAGCGTTACGTGGGCCACGATACCGTGACCGCCGTGGTGCAGATCAAGGGTAAGGTGCGCGCCAAGCTCGAAGTGCCGTTCGACATCGACCCGGCCGACCTCGAACGGCAGGCGCTGGCCGCCGTCGCCGACCGTCTTGGCGGCAAGGAGCCGCGCAAGGTGATCGTCAAGGCCCCGAAGATCGTCTCCATCGTTCCCGCGGAGTGACTTGTTGCGGGTTAGGCTCCCCTCTTTGAGGGGAGCCGTTCGCGTGGCGAGACTGAGGGGAGCGTCGACCGCCCCACCTCAATTGTGGATAACTTCATAAGCTAGAACCACATACCCCGTTTCAGCTGGACAAACGCCCATGAATCCATCAGCGTGGATGCATGGGCGTTTCTCATAACCATCGCGCAGACCATGCCGCCAACCGTTTGCGCGCATTCAGCAGGCAGAGCGAAGCCATGCCCCAACCGCGAGTGGAACGGCCCACGACGCCTCCGCCGCCTCCCGGCCATGCACGGATTCGTCCGGCCGGCCACCCGCGCCAAAGGGCGCAGAGCGGCCTGCGGCAGGCGACCCGTGACAAACGTGCGTTATCGGATCTGATTGGCGTACGTTCCGCCGATGCCGTCGGAGAATCAGCCAGACTCACCCGGGATCAGCCGCGATTGTCGTTCACCATTGGGCATGCCTTGGCCGTGATATTGCTGCTGATCGTCGCCCTTGGCATCAGCTTGGCATTGCTGGTCCAGCAGTCGATGAATATGGCCATGCTGTCTCAACCGACCGCCATGCAGACCACGGGCGGCTCCGCTGGAGATCAGACGATGCCATCGCAGAACACCACGGACGAGAAACGCACGGATCCGCAGCAGTCGGAGCATTCCGATGCCACAGCGAACCCCGAATCGGATACCACGCAATCTCCGCACATGCAGACGGACGGCAGCGATGCCGGCGCTTCCACGCCTGGTCTCATCAACCTCAACACGGCCACCGCTGAGGAATTGCAATCCATCAAAGGTATTGGGCCGGTTACCGCTCAGCGGATCATTGATCATCGCACGGCGATTGGCGGGTATGCATCAGTCGATCAGCTGCTGGATGTCAAAGGCATCGGCTCCAAGACGCTGGAGACCATGCGAGGGCAGGTGACGGTCGGATGAGCAGGGATCGGATACTGCGCGAGCAGGGGAGCCGCGATTGGAGGATGCTGCCGATCGCCATAGTGATGTGGGCGGCGAGTCTGGGAGCGCACGCATTATTCGCATGGAGGATGTCTGATGGACTCGGCACCGGTCAGGCAAAGGCCGATGCCGGAGCTGGCATTGACGCCACCATGATCGGCATGGAATGGCCTGTCACACGAATATTGCCTATAACAGTGGCGTCATGTGCTGCCGTGGCGGCGATGATCGTGGTGTCTTTCCGCCTGCGGATCAGGTGGACGGGAACATTGACCGTATGCGTTGCGGTGGCGTGCATCGGCAGTATGGCGGCAATCGCGTCGGACACCATTGCCTGGCATGATCCTGCCTCCGCACAAGCTCGCCAATCCAGTTCATACCACGAAGTCATGGCCACGGTGACGACGCCCGTGATCGCTTCGGACCAACGCACATACGATTGTCAGACGGACATACGGCTGAGCGGCATCACTGTGGATGGCGCGGACGTACGTTCCACGGTCGCCGTGCGCGTATACGCCGATGAATCGTATTGTGGGCAGTTGCGTCGAGGCGCGGTCTATCTGTTGACGGGCGTATTGCAGCAAGCGCGATATGGACGCATACCGCTATGGCTGCTCTTGGAAGGAAAACAGCCGGTAGCGCAGGTGCGGGCTCCGCCGTGGCATCTCGCCGCGATCGCACATATGCAGGAGGCGTTTTTCACCGTGACCGGACAATTGTCCGATCAGGGGCGTGTGTTGGTGCCGGGATTGACGATGGGTGTGCTTGGCCAGGATTATATCGGCGGCGATGCCGGTCCGATGCCGGTCAACAGCACGTATGCGCAAACGTTGGAAAATCAGTTCCGCCGGTCCGGCATCATGCACCTCATGGCCGTATCCGGCGGCCACTTCGTACTGGTGGCAGGACTGGTGCGTCGGTTATGCATGTGGATGCTGCTTGATCGGCGGCTGACGGCGTTGCTGGTCTCTGGAGTATATGCGCTGCTGGCATTGGCGATGTTCCCCAGTGATTCGGTCACCCGCGCGTTCATCATGGGATTGATAGGTGCGTTGGCGTATGCGATGGGACGGCGTACGCAAGCGTTGAGCGCCCTGTGCTGGACGATAATCGGTGTATTGGCGGTGAACCCGGATATGTCGGCCAGCTACGGATTCGCCTTGTCTTCGGCCGCCGTACTGGGTATCGTGCTGTTTGCGGGGCGGCTGGCCGGTGTCTTTGAGCGAGCGATGCCGCACAGCATCGCCGAAATGATGGCGATGACCGTGGCCGCGCAATTGTTCACCCTGCCGATTCAGGTGTTGATGGAACCGGAATTGCCGTTGCTGTCCGTGCCGGCGAACCTGCTGGTGTCACCGTTCGTGGGATTGGCCACGATGGCGGGATTGATGGCACTGACGTGCGCATGGTGCACGCCATGGCTGGCCGGCGTATTCGCGTGGATATCGTCATGGGGCACGCTGGTGATGGAACGGGTGGCGTTGTGGCTGGGCGGCAGCACGATGGCCGTCATCCCATGGAAAGACGGCGTTACGGGCGCCGTGCTGATTGTGGCGGCGGAAATCGGTATCGGCATGCTACTGGTGTTCGTCAGCCGTTGCCTCCAGCATGTCCGTCGTTATGAGGCCGGAATGTCTGGCGTGCGCTTCGGTTCCGCTTGGCGCGTCCGCCTCAGTCTCTGGTGTGAGGAGACGAGACGCCTCTTTACGCGGCGGCAAGCCGAATAGCCAATGCGGTATTCGGTGCAGCAACCATCGCAATCCCAGCCGAATACCACTATCTTGACGGCACCGGCAAAATCGTGATGCCGGCAGGTCATTGTCCAACCTGTGTGGCGAGATGGGGGCATGGCGAAAACAGCAGCGAATGCACCGGTAACCGTGGTGCCCGGAGGCGACTCGTATTTGAACGACGCACGCACCAAGGCACTGTGCGCGCAGGCGTTGAAGGCGCGGCCCGACGCCGACCTCATCGAACTCGACGCCACATCGGCCGACCAGTATGCCTTCGATGAAGCCGTCAGCCCATCGTTGCTTTCCGACGTTGCCGTGGTCAAACTCGTCAACCTGCAGAATGCCGACGACAAGCTCGCCGAAGCTCTGGTGGCGTACACCAAGCAGGCCGCCAAGGATCCGAACGGCTCCAGCGTGGTGATCTGCCAGCACGAGGGCGGCGTCAAAGGGCGCAAAATCATCGACCAACTGGTGAAAGCCGGCGCTCGCAAAGAGGACGTGCCGGATTTGAAGAAACCGGATGCACAGCTCAATTTCGTGCTCGGAGAACTCGAGAAACGTGGTCGTAGAGTCGAACCGATGGCCGCACAGCAGCTGGTATCCGTGCTCGGCGGCAAAACCGGCGAACTCGCCGCCATGTGCGAGCAACTGTGTTTCGACTTTGACGATAATCCGATGGGCCTCGACCGTGTCAACCAGTATTTGACCGCCAATCCACAGGTCACCGGTTTTGCCGTGGCAGACAAGGCCGTGGAAGGCAAAACCGCAGAAGCCATTGTCATGATGCGTGCAGCTGTGGAACAAGGGACCGATCCCATCGCGCTGATCGGCGCGTTGGCCATGAAGCTCCGTACCATTGCCAAAGCCTCGGCGGTACGGGCCGGCACGATTTCCCAGGCCGAAGCGAAAACCAATCCGTGGGTGCTGAAGAATGCGATGCGCCAACTTGGCGGCTGGACTTCGGCAGGACTCGCGCATTGCATCCGTATGCTCGCCTGGGCGGATGAGCAAAGCAAAACAAACGGTGGCGACCCGGTATATGCGCTGGAACGCTGCATTGAAGACATCAGTCATAAAGGTCGGTAAAAGTCGATAAAGGAGTATTTATGAGCGAACACACTATTGCGGCTCCCACCAGCGAGGCCATGCAGGAGCTCGGCCGTCGTGTGGCCGGAATGGTACACGGCGGCGATGTATTGCTGCTCTCAGGCCCTCTTGGTGCCGGCAAAACCACATTCGCCCAGGGCTTCGGGGCGGGGCTGGGCATTACCGAACCCATCGTGTCTCCTACATTCACCATTGCCCGCGAACTCGACGGGCATTTCGCCGACGGCACTCCGTCTCATCTGGTGCATGTGGATGCTTACCGTCTGGGCGGCTCAGCCTATGCGCCGGGGCAGGACGCCATCGGGCGTTTGTTGGACGAGCTGGAATCGCTGGGATTGGACGAAGAACTTGAAGACCCCGGCGAGAACACGGTGGTGCTTATGGAGTGGGGCGAACAAATGGCCACCGCCTTGGCGCCAGAACGACTTGAAATCCATATCGATCGACCTCTCGATTCCTCCGATGCCGCATCCGCTGGATCAGACGGCGAACTCACCAGCAACGGCACTCGTACCGTCGCATTCGTCCCAGTCGGCAAGCGATGGGCCGCGTTCGATCTGCAGTAAGCCATGCGCCTATAGACTCCTCGATGTACACTCTCTAGAGGCTTTACGACTAGGAGGATTCATGGGTTGCACGTTGGTGATTGACACCTCATTCGGCTCGACGGTCGGCATTGTGGGGCGCGATCCCATTGTAGAGACCGATTCGCGCACCCATGTGGAGAAACTGCAGGTCAATATCGCGCGCGCGGTCGAGGAGGCCGGGTTCCCAGCATCTGACATTGCAACAGTCATTGTGGGTACCGGTCCAGCCCCCTTTACTGGTCTGCGTGCCGGTATCGTTACGGCCAAGGCACTGGCTTTCGCAACGGGAGCGACGCTTATCGGCCATAATGTTCTTGAGCCTCAGGTGCAATGGAATCTCATTCGCCGTGGCAAAGCCGGCACTCTCGGCGATACTCATAAATGCCATGTGCTCACTCTTGCCGTAAACGACGCACGCCGCAAGCAACTCTATTTTGCGTTGTACTCGGACCCGCTCGTTGGCGATCCCGATGGCGAAACCGTGGCGACGGCTCTGATTGACATGGATATCGATTACCCTGCATCCATCGCGCAGCGCGTGAATGATGCCGTTCATACGTACCGCGACGGACTTATGCCAGAAGACAGCAATGTGGATGTGGTCGTGGATGTTGTGGGTCATGGGGCCCGCAAATATGCGGATGCGCTGGGTGCAATCGAGCAGCTTGGCGACATCACCGATGAATCCGTATTGGACCAAGGGGAGCAAGGTCTCGCTATCTTTGCCACTGATGCGGAACTGGTTGCCAACCGTAATCCCGATACGCCGGTCGAACCGTTGTACCTGCGCCGGCCGGACGCCGAAGTGCCGAACCCGCTGAAGCACGTGCTCGGCCATGCCGGCGCCGATAAGGCGTGAAGTGGGTTGTGGTCCGATGATTGTTGACATCACTGCCGTAAGTCGTGATCTTGCGGTTTGCTCCATCGCACAGTTGGAAGGCGAACTGTTCGGCCTCGGCGCATGGAATGCGAACATGGTGCGAGAGGAACTGGACGCACCGGCCCGCACGTATCTGCTGGATGTGCTGGGAGAGGTGGAACAGGCGGTTGTCCGCGGCTACGCCGGCTTCTGGTATGACGGCGAGGACGCCGAGCTCATGACCATCGGCGTGGGCAAGGCATACCAGCGGCAAGGCATCGCCGCTGCGTTGCTTCAGGCACTGGTCGACGAGGCGAAGCGTCAGGGCGCCTCGCGCATGCTGCTCGAAGTGCGTGTGGATAACGACCCTGCGTTGGCCCTGTATCAGCGGTTCGGATTCGAACGCATGGGATTGCGCAAACGCTACTACCAGCCCGAAGGCATCGACGCATACACCATGAGCCTGGACCTGAAACCTAGGGTCGTGGGCTTTGCCGCCCCGCAGACGGCATCGGCGGACACTGAAGACATCACCAGCAAGCAAACGGAGAAGAACGGAGAAGCACGATGAGCGAACCGGTTGTACTGGGCATTGAATCCACCTGCGACGAAACCGCAGCCGCCATCGTACGCGGCCGCGAACTGCTCTCCAACGTCGTGGCCTCATCCATGGAGGAACACGCGCGATACGGCGGCGTGATCCCCGAAATCGCCTCCCGTGCGCACGCTGAGGCCTTCGTGCCATGCGTGTCCAAGGCGCTCGCCGACGCGAACATGACGTTGGCGGATGTGGACGCCATCGCCGTGTCCGCCGGTCCCGGACTGGCCGGTTGCCTGGCCGTGGGCGTGTCCGGCGCCAAGGCGCTGGCCTGGGCTGCGAACAAGCCGATTTACGGCATCAACCATGTGATCGGGCACATCGCCGTCACTCAGCTGCAGTTCGGCCCGTTCCCCAAGGACACGCTGGCTCTGATTGTCTCCGGCGGCCACACCTCGCTGCTGCATGTGGAGGACATGCCGCGCAAGATCGATGTGGTGGGCACCACGCTGGATGACGCGGCGGGGGAGTGCTTCGACAAAGTCGCCCGTCTGCTCGGCTTCCCGTATCCGGGCGGCCCGCACATCGACCGTCATGGACGCAACGGCGACCCGCACGCCATCAAGGTGCCGATGGGTCTGACCCAAGGCAAGGCCGGTGCCGCGCACCCGTATGATTTCAGTTTCTCCGGTGTCAAGACCGCCGTGGCCCGTTGGGTGGAAAGCGAGCAGGCCGCCGGCCATGAGATTCCGGTGGACGACGTGTGCGCATCCCTGGCCGACTCCGTGGCCACCGTGCTAGCCCGTAAGGCCATGCGCGGCTGCCGGCAGTACGATTCCAACACGCTGATCGTGGGCGGCGGCTTCTCCGCCAACTCGCAGCTGCGTGCCAAACTGCTCGAATTCGGCGAGAACTACGGCGTCGACGTCCGTATCCCGCAAATCAAGCTCTGCACCGACAACGGTGCCATGGTCGCCATGCTCGGCGTGAACCTGGTCGAAGCCGGCGTGGCCCCCAGCGCCCCCGACTTCCCGATCGACTCCGCCATGCCCCTGACCAAGGTCTCGATGTAAGATTTGCACGGTATTCCCAAACTGATACTGGGAATACTGTGCCTCTCATCGGTGAATTGACAGTGACCTGTCTGCCTGATGTGAGTAGTGGTGAGGTCTTCGCCATGGATTTCCCGGTTGATGATGGGGTGTCGTGTCTGGTCACCAATGCGATGAAAATAAAAAAGCCTCGGAGAACCGAGGCTTTCGATGGCTCCTGCGACTGGGCTTGAACCAGTGACCGTCCGATTAACAGTCGGATGCTCTGCCAACTGAGCTACGCAGGAATATTCAATTTTCATCCCGTCCGGAGTTACCCGTTCAGGTGAGCTCCTGCGACTGGGCTTGAACCAGTGACCGTCCGAT
>ENA-OXQH01000016-OXQH01000016.1-human-gut-metagenome-genome-assembly--contig:-NODE-16-length-83847-cov-297.523_pt1 | contig 83847 bp, 65 predicted proteins | sample MGYA00249578_ERZ652555 | MGnify/ENA primary metagenome ERZ652555 (study PRJEB26925, sample SAMN05826901) | human gut metagenome | biome: ENVO:2100002; feature: ENVO:00000062; material: ENVO:00002003... | reverse complement strand
ACCGGACATACGAAAATCTTTCCGTTCGGTCTCCAAGAAAACGTCCGCAGCCCCTATTCCGAAAGCATAAAAGAGTTGTTATCTTCGTGTGAAGGTATCATTGAGGTACAAACTTTTGAAAACCTTGTCCGTATCGGCTTGCCGGTCGGTCGGAACGGGCTGAGAAGGTTTGCAAATCCGCAACGAAGGTTTCCGCCGTGCTACTTGTCCTACGTTAGAAGTGGCTAGGCTAGGGGCGGGTCGAAGCGACCTTGTGTCGAGCGCCTCCTAGGGTCCGATGGGAATGGGATCGTCCGTGCGGAGGGACGGTAAACAAAGCCTTCGATGGCGCGGTAATTCCGGGAGCAAGACCCATCGTGCTCCCGGTTTTTATACATATGGCAAGGGGTTGCGTTGGCGGATGGCGGCAGGTGGAAGACAATCCGCGCGCAAGCAGTTGCATATGCGCAGCGTTTATCCCAGAAGAGAATGGTGTTGCGCTGCTCAAACAATGTTGTCATCGAAATCAACTAGGACGCAGATAATTTTCTGCACCTTCTAGGGGTGGATTGTCTGCTGCCACGAAGCGTATATCAAGACAAGAATAATCGACGGAAATCGGTTTCTAGGCTTTTCGTTGAGTTATCTCAAAGTACTTTGAGTGATGAGACGTTACTTTCGGGTATGCGCTGTCTTCATGACGAGGCGACCATTGACAAGAAAATCGCGGTCATGAATTTCATGCTACAAGCCGAGTCCGCTCGATTAACGTCGGTGCTAAAATGCGCGGAAAATGATTCAGTTTATTCGTTTTTCATAGGCGATGGCAATCATTGCGTTGGAATCACGTTGCATAAAGTGCAAAATCCGATCGATCCAGATGGAAAGGTCTATTTTCCGAGATCTTTTCAGTATTATGCCCGCGGAATTGAGTCCATGAAGGATTTTGCAGACAAACTTGACGTGTCGAGCATAACTTTGGTGCCTGTCCCATCGCCGGTTGATACAAAACCTGTCCGTCACAGAAAGCGAAAGAAGTAGCTGCAAAATCTGCGGTAGTTTGTTTGTTCCTCTTATTATCGGGGAATGATGGGCAGGCGTGTCAAAACGTTTGACAAATCGGAGTTACTGTTTTACGATTAGTGAAACGTTTCGACGAAACGATTCGATAAATTTGTCGAACAGGGTCCGTAGGAGAGATTCCGGGAGACTTGGCGGATGGTTTCGTTGGATGATGAGTGAGGATTGCGGCACGCGCAATGTGTGGCGCAAGCGATTTGGAGAGCCGAAGGAGGCGGAAGATGGCGGGCATCAAAGATGTAGCCCAGGAGGCGGGAGTGTCGGTTAGCACCGTTTCGTACGTGCTTTCCGGCAAGCGTTCCATCTCCGCCAAAACCACCGATAAGGTGATGGCCGCCGTTGAACGACTTGGATATACTCCGGATGCCAGCGCCCGTAAAATGCGTGGTATGCGCAATCATATTTTTGCGCTCAGCGCGCCGATTCGCGGTGATATCAATCAGGCCAAATACAACGCTTACTTTCTGCAGACCGCATGGCAGGCAAAGAACCGTGGCTACGATGTGCTGTTGCTTACCGGCGAGGACGCGGTGGCCGACATTCGGCGCGTGACGCAAAGCAACTTGGTTGATGGCGTGGTGCTGCTCGACATTGAGGAACATGACGAGCGTACCGCCCAGGCTGGCTCATATTCCAAACCCTGTGTGGCCATCGGTTACCCTGCAGAGCATGAAGGCTGTGCCTGTGTCGATATCGATTTTGCCACGGCTGGTCGTATGGCTGTGGATTGCCTGTATTCCAAGGGGCATCGGAGTGCTATGTTTTTGCGTGACAATGAGACCGATTACGATCGCGGTTCGGGCTATGTGCTGCTGTTCCGCAAGGCTTTGCTGGAACGTGCCGAAGAGTTGGGCATGACGATTCATGAATCCTCCAAGCATCGTGACGATCGCTTTGATGCCGTGGAATTCATGCGTGAGCTTTGTTCTTTGGATGAGCGCCCCACGGCGATTGTCAACCAGGCGAACGCCAATGTGCTGAAGTTGGTATTGCAGCAATTACAGGCTTCGGGATTGCGGGTGCCAGATGATATTTCGGTATTGTCGTGCGGCACGTATTTCGAGGGAGAGCTGATGCCGCAGCCGATTACTGAGATGCCGGTCATGCCGCAGGAATTATGTTCTAAGGCTGTGGATCTGCTGGTCGACGCCATCGATGAGCGTCGCGACATCAAGGGATTGGTGGAGCTGTCCGCTCCGGTCATGCATAGTCGAGGTTCCGTTACCAAAGTTGGTGACGTGTGAAAAGAAAACTGTAGGAGTATGTCCGTGAAAGGCGGACGGATTTCCGTATCCATAATCGAAACGATTCGAAAGTAAGTGAAGGCGTTGTAGCCGAAGCGAAGATGGTGATTGCCGAATTGAAAAGCGCTAATCCGCGGCCATCGTCGAAACGTTTCGAAAAAAGGAGGCGACACATATCAATCTTCATAACTGAAAAACAACTTGAGACATAACTCAACAACACAACCACCAATAACAAAGGAGAAACCATGAAGATCACACGAGGCATCGCACTTGCGGCCGCGGTGGCAATGTCGCTGACCACGCTCGCTGCATGCGGCAGCGACACCGCGCAAGATGAGGAAACGCCAGACAGCCTGTCGTTCTGGTATTACGAGGAAGACGACGCTGGCCAGACCCAGGCATGGCGTCGCGCCGCGGAAGCCTTCGAAAAGGAAACGGGTGTCAAAATCAATTTCGAACGCAAGTCGTTCACGCAGATCGCGCAGAACGGCAGCCAATTCCTCAATTCCGATGAGGCGCCGGATCTTATGGAATCCAATCGCGGCAACGGTTCGGCCGGCGTGCTCTCCACCATGGGGCTGCTCACCGATTTGGGTGATTACGTCGATCAATACGGTTGGGACAAGAAGGTGACCGGCGCCAATGCGGCCGTGGCCAAGTATGATGAAAACGGTATCATGGATGGTGACACCTGGTACGGCATGACCAGTTACGCGGAATTCCAGCGCGTCTACTACAACAAGGATCTGTTCGCCAAGTACGGGCTGGAGATTCCGACCACCTATGACGAGTTCGTGGACGTCTGCCAGAAATTCGTGGATGCCGGAGTGACGCCGATCGCCGCCGACGCGCAGGAATACGGCGTGATGTGGCTGTGGTGGCAGCTGGTTTCCAAGGAGGCCGACGCCAAATTCATCGACAACTGGCAGCTCTACAAGGGCGATGTCGACTGGAATTCCAACATTCTCACCAATTCCGTGAGCACCATCAACGACTGGCTCGACAAGGGCTTCATCTCCCGCAACGCCACCGGTATGAAGGCCGAAGACACCACGCAGGCATTCATCAAGGGGGAGTATCCGATCTATCAGACCGGCACCTGGAATCAGGGACGTTTCGTCAAGCAGATCACCACTTTCGATTGGGACGCCGCGGTGATGCCGGAATCGAATTTCGCGATTGGCTGCGCAGGCAATCTGCTGGTGATTCCGGAACGCTCGCACCACAAGGATCTCGCTGCGAAGTTCATTGACTACGTGCTTTCCGACGATGTGCAGAACTACCTCGGCAACGCCGGCGGAATTCCGGTGGCGGGCGACGCCAGCAAGATCAACGACGAGAAGAGCAAGGCCATGATCGAGGAATACGCCTCCTACGCCAATGATGGCAAGCTCAGCTACTACCCGGATTACGCCGCTTCCAACCTTACCGATGCTGTTCCGGCGGAATTCCAGGAACTGGTGAACGGCACCAAGAAGCCGGCCGACGTGCTCAAGGGTATCCACGAGAAGTACGACGTCGGTGTGGAAGACATGGGCGTCAAGACCAACTGATCGTATATCTGATCTCATATCCGACATCGCACGGGATTATTCCGGTTTTGCTCAGTATCAATCATGAATAATCCCGTGCGGTATCGCAAATTACAACTTGCGAACCAATATCGCAATCGTCAATATTCACAGGCAACGCAGCGCAACCAAAGGAAAAGCCAAAATGTCAAAGAAGACCAAAAACGGGGGAGTCTCAATGTCAAGGCTTCCCGGAAACCGTTCCGCAAAATTCGTACCATATCTTGTTCCCGGACTGGTAGGTCTGCTCGTTATCGTCGTTATTCCATTCGCATGGAACATTTATTTGAGTTTCACTCGCTGGCGCGGAGTTGGTCCTGCTAAATTCGTCGGATTGCAGAATTGGAAACGTCTGTTCGCTGATTCCACGTTCTGGATTTCATTCGCTAATTCATTCTGGATTATTGTGGCTATCGTAGTTATTCCTACGATTCTCGGACTTTTTATTTCGTCACTGTTGACTGACGTTATTCAGAAGAAATTCGGTGGAAAGACGGCTTCTTTTCTGCGGGCCATGTTCTACCTGCCGCAGCTGCTGCCAGTTGCGGTCGCGGCCATCATCATGGGCTGGATTTTCCGCCCGGAAGATGGTGCGGTGAACGCGCTGCTCGTTAAGCTCGGCCTGGGATCACTGCAGCATAATTGGCTCGGTAGTCCTGATAGCGCGCTTCCGGTACTGATGTTCATCCTGGTGTGGATTCAGCTGGGCTATCCGATAGTGATTTTCATGTCCGGTCTGCAGCGCGTGGATCCTGAACTTTACGAGGCGGCTGGTCTTGACGGAGCCAACTGGTGGCAGAAATTCCGTGTGGTCACGCTGCCATCCATTATTCCCGAACTGCTGGTGGTCATCCTTACTGCCACCATCGGTGCGCTGAAAACCTTCGCACCGGTCTATCTGCTCACCAAAGGCGGGCCGGGAACGGCAACTACCGTGCCATCGTACTATTCCTACAATCAATTCTTCCAAGTGCAACAAGTCGGCTACGGCGCGGCCATCTCCACAGCGCTCACCGTGGTCATCATCGTGTTCTCCATCGTGTTCACCATGGTGCAGAAGCACGTCGAAAAGGAACTGGTCTGAACGGTCCAAACCGTAACAGACCCGCCAAATGTAAGACTCGCAAGACTTCGAAAGCCGAGGAAAACAACCATGACGCAAACCATGACCGCATCGGCAGCGCGGAAAGCATCCAAGAAAACCCAACATGTGCGCTCGACCGGCGATTGGATCACCCTCATTGTGCTCATCGCAGCCGCACTGCTCGTGCTTTTCCCGCTGCTCGTACTCACCATCAACGCATTCAAAACGCCTGTCGATTACAATGCCACCGGTCCGCTTTCTCTGCCGAAACACTTCACCATGGATGGCATTATCTCCTTCTGGACCACCACCAAATTCCCGCTGAAATTCTGGAACAGCCTGGTTATTTCACTGGTAGTGGCAGTGGCCGCCGTCGTGCTTTCCGTGCTGAACTCTTTCGCGCTCGGCATCGGCAGGGTCAAAGGCAACACATGGATTGTGCTCGCCATCATGCTCGCCAATATGATGCCGCAGGAAGCGCTGCTCTACCCGCTGTACACCATGTTCAAGCAGGTCGGACTGTACAACACCAAACTGGCGATCATCATCATCTTCACCATCATCCAAAGCGCATACGGCACATATCTGCTGTCGTCCGTATACGGTACGTTTCCGCAGGCCATTCTCGAAGCGGCGGCCATCGACGGCGCCTCGCGCTGGCAGATTCTGCGCAAGGTGGTGCTGCCGATTTCCTGGTCGACCATCAGTGTGCTGTTCGTGTTCTTTTTCGTGTGGACATGGAACGAATACATGATTCCGATGGCGTTCCTGATGAGCGATGACGTGCAGACCATTCCGCTGGCGCTCGCCACCTTGCAGGGGCAGCGCACGATGGATGCGACCACGCTTGCTTCGGCTTCGCTGCTCAGCATTGTGCCGACCATTATCTTCTTCATTATTTTCCAGCGCAAGTTGTCGCAAGGCATCACCGCCGGTGCCGTAAAGTAGCAGAAAAGGGGCGCCGATGACTCAACATAACGATTGGAGAGCTATGCAGCAAAGTTTGTATCATGATATGCAGGTCGATTCGTCGGGTGCGTTCGCCGCGCGCAGTCCGATGGACTCGCTTGCGGTTGCGGTACCAGGGCGCACGCGTTGTGTGAACGCCGAGAATCCCACGGGCGGCAAGGGCACTGCGGCCAGTGCGGCCAGTGCACTTGGCCCGTCGCGCAAAGGCAGCCCCTGCATCCAAACCGTGAAAGCGGGGGAGAACGTCACTTTGATGGATGTGGACGGTCCGGGCGTGATCCGCCATATTTGGATGACCGTCACTGACCGCACGTCGCCTACCGGTCCGAACGTGCTTCGTAACCTGATCTTGGAATTCTATTGGGATGGCGAGAAAACCCCGTCCGCGCAATGCCCGATCGGCGACTTCTTCTGCTGCGGCCACGCGCAGGCCTGCCGAGTCAATTCGGTGCCGGTGGTGGTCGTACCCAATCGCGGCTTCAACTGCTATTTCTCCATGCCGTTCGAACATGCGCGCATTGTGCTCCGCAACGATCATAATGAAGACGTTCCCGCGTTCTTCTACCAGATCGACTACACCGAATATGACTCGCTTCCGGCCGGCACCATGCGCTTTCATGCGCAGTGGCGTCGCGAGCGCGTCACCGAACCGGCCCGCGATTATGTGGTGCTTGACGGCGTGCACGGTCGTGGCGCGTATATCGGCACGTATCTGGCGCTCACCGCGTTAGAAAGCCGATGGTGGGGCGAGGGCGAAGTCAAGATGTACATCGATGGAGACGATCAGTACCCTACATGGTGTAGCACCGGTGCCGAGGATTATTTCGGTGGCGCGTGGAGTTTCGCTGATTTTGACGAGCGTGGGCGCATGCATGAGCAGACATTCTGTGCGCCGTACGTCGGATTCCCGTTCTACTCGCAGCGTCTCGCCTCGCATCGCGAGAGCGCGTATTGGGATGTGAATACCCCTGTGACCCGCGGACTATATCGCTGGCACATTCCCGATCCGATTTATTTCGAGCATGATTTGCGCGTGGAATGGCAGCAGATCGGCACTGAAGAGGGTGGCAATTTCGAACGTCAGGACGACGTCGCTTCCGTCGCGTACTGGTATCAGCTCGAGCCGCACACGCCGTTCGATCCGATTGGAGATCGTCATTTCCGCCAGCCCCGCTGATTTTCACCCCCGAACCTGTGATTTCCGGTCTATCCGGTCGGTCCGGGGGTGTTGTGCTGTCTGCACGACTTGCGTTCTGTGTCTGCACAACCCGGGTTTTAACCCGATTTTGTGGGTTGTGCAGACGCAGGGTGCGGGTTGGTGCAGACGGGAAATGCGACTTGTACAGACGGGGTCAGATATCACGGCGTCTGCGGCGCTGATTATCGTGCGAACGTTCTGCGCATCCACGCGACAGCCAGTTGCGTCCAGATCTGCATGCTCGGTTCGATGCCGTCGATGCCCTGCCATGCGGTTTCCGCAATGCCCAACGACAGTCCGTGACCGCCCTGCGGGAACAGGTGCGCCTCCACACTGACGCCAGCCTTCTTGCAGGCGTCGATCAGCATCAGTGTGTTCTCATATGGCACGACTTCGTCGGGAACGGTGTGCCATACGAACACCGGCGGTGTTTTAGTGTCGATATGGTGTTCGATCGATACGGATTCGAGCGTTTCCGTATCGTTTCGGCGCTCGCCAAGCAGCGAGTCGAAGCTACCGCGATGCGCGAGCGGGCCGGACGTGATCACCGGATAGGCGAGCATTAAACCATTCGGGCGCACCGCATCCGGATCGTAACCATGGGCGGCGAGCACGTCGTCGCTGGCGGACGTGGCGAGATTCGCAGCCAGATGACCACCTGCGGAAAAACCGATCACGGCAATCGCTTCCGGATCAACATGCCATTCGGCTGCATGCTCGCGAATCATCTTCATCGCATCAGCGGCTTCCAAAAGCGCAACTGGAAAAACGGAAGGCTTCACCGAATATCGCAGCACAAAAGCGTTAAAACCTGCCGCCAGAAACTGCATTGCAATCGGCTCGGCCTCGCGATCCGACGTCATTTCGTAACCGCCGCCCGGAATCACGAGAACGGACGGACGCACACGATCGGGAACGATTTCTTCACTGTTATCAAGGCAATATCCGACGAATTTCGCTGCGCTGCCGTCGATGCCGGAAATTTCTATTCGAAATATTTCATATATCCATCATAGGTGGAACACGGCGCACGTTATGCAGGAATTATTTGGTCCCGCTATTTTTCGTACGGGGCTGCGGACGTTTTCTTGGAGATAATCACGCGGCCATTCCTTGGCTTTGACGGTATTGTACCGGGCTCATCCAACCAAGCGACTGTTTGATGCGCTCGTGGTCGTGCCAATGGATGTACTCATCGACCAAGGCGAGCACCTCGTTGCGGGTGTGTTCCTCCCACTTCTCGGGGTGGACCGCCTCGGTCTTCATCCTGCCGAAGAATCCCTCCGCGGCCGCGTTGTCCGGCGAACAGCCCTTCGCCTGGTCTCCAGTGGGATGATGGGTTTGGCCATATGGCCGGCATACCGGGAATCCATCGCCAGCCAACGCTCCAGGCACTGCCTGGTCGGATAACCCAGATGCTCCACCACCTGGGCCGTCGTCATCGGCGTGGTGAAATACAACCCCACCGCACGCTCTCGTTCCTCAAGACCGGACATACGAAAATCTTTCCGTTCGGTCTCCAAGAAAACGTCCGCAGCCCCTTGTCCCACTGTTCCCCATTTATGGAAGCGTAATTTTCTAAATCATGATTCCATAAACCGAACGATGGCTGTATTCATCTTCGAGAGCGGTTGAAACCACGTCGACACGCCGAAGGGGTGCTCACAGAACCGCGGTTACCGAAAGTAGCCATTGGATATTCCGCCATTGTGCGAAACCTATCCGCCGTTCTGTGAGCACCCCTTCGGCGTGTCGTCGTATCCGGCGCGTTCCTACGAGCAGAGCCAATCCATGACGTTGGTGATATGGATGCCTTCGTCGGTCATGCCCTCGCTATGCCAGTCGAGGGTGAGCACCGTGCGGGGGAATGCGTCGCCCAATCGCCGCAGCGGGGCTAATTCCCGCTCCCGGGTCTGCTCCTCGGTCATGTTCAACGTGACCTGAATGTACTGCTTGTCGTTTCCGCGCTTCGCGATGAAATCGATCTCGCCGTCGGGCAGCGATCCGATGGTGACATCGTAACCACGTCGCTGCAGTTCCATGAAGACGATGCCTTCGAGCTGGGCTCCGCGATCCGAGCCGTTGAAACCCGTGGCGAGATTGCGAAAACCGTTGTCGACGGGGTAGAACTTGCGTTGCGGGCGCAGCAGTTCCTTGCCTCGCATGCGTTCCTGTTGCGCGCTGTAGACGATGAACGAGCGTTCGAGTGCGCTGATCTGGTTGTCGACGGTGGCGTAGGAGGCGTTCGCGCCGGCGCTTGTGAGCGTGTTGGCGACCTTGTTGACGGAGAACAGGTTCCCCGACGTTGAGAACAGATATCGGCTGAGTTTTTCCAATGTGGCGATGTCGCGGATGCCGTACCTTCCCGCCACGTCCTTCATCACAATGGATTCATAGATTGAGGTGAGTATTTCGGTCGCCTTGTCCTGGTCCGGCTGGCCGGTGACGAACAGGCCGGGCATGCCGCCGAACATCATGTATTCGGAGAACAGCTGGTCCGTGGAATCCGTGGTTCCCTGAGCCCGATGATGGCGTTGGTATTCGTCGAAGGAGAGCGGATATACGGGGATGGTGATGTAGCGACCCGTCAGATGGGTCGCCAGTTCGCCGGATAGCAGTCGTGCGTTCGATCCGGTGGTATACACGTCGGTGTCGTCACGGGAATGCAGCCGGCGAACCACTTCCTCCCATCCGGGAACGTCCTGTATCTCATCGAGGAAAACGTAGAAGGGGCCGGGTCGGGCTTCTTGCGTGGCTTGCATCAGGTCGGCGTGCAGGTCGGTCGCCGAATATCCGATGGGCGTGTCGAAGGAATCGAAGCGACGGGTGAAGATATTGCTCGCGGGAACGCCGTCGTCGAGCAGTGATTGCGCATAATGTTCCAGCAGCGTGCTTTTCCCGCACCGTCGGACGCCGGTAAGCACCTTGATCTCCGGGGTGTTCCGGTGGCTGCGCAGCGTGTCGGTGAGCTTGTCTCGTGCGATATACCCCGTCATCTCCACGTCTCCGATTTCTAGTGTATTGCAAAACAGTCGTTAAATCGACGTTGATTTTCAGTATACTTGAAATTGTGCATTCTGGAGTAATGATTCTATAGTGTACTCGAAATCGTGTGGTGGGTGTCGTCTGCCGCTGTCGGCCGGCGGATGCTGTGATATCAGGGTTCCGTTACTGTTTGAGCGGCGCTGCCACTGCCTACTCACACATTTCTTGTACGTAAAATGTGTTTTACTCGCACATTTTCTGTAGGAGATTGGGATTGGTCATGGATCGTACGGCTATGAAGCAGCTTGAGGCTTGGAAGACGTCTCGAAAATAGAAAGCCGCTCATTATCCGAGGCGCCCGTCAGACGGGCAAAACGTGTCTGTCGGAGGAGTTCGGGCGTACACGATATGAGGTAGTGGCGCGTATCGACCTCATGAACAATGAGCGTGCGAGGAGTTTCTTTGACGGCGATCTAGATGTGAGCAGGATATTGCGTAACATCAGCCTCGAAACAGGTGTTCCTATCACGACAGATACCTTGGTGCTCCTTGATGATTATGACGGGGACTTCTCGAAACACGCGCCGCTACGTATCCTTGAGAGAATTCGTATAGTTTGGGCTTCTCTACCATCGCAGCTGGCAAAGGAGAATCGGAAGTTCGTAAGCCTGCGTGTGGCTGTTGGTCATTTCGACCTGCATAAAGCAGTGCGCACCAGTCTTGCTGGGTATCGTGACGATGACTGGCTGCTGAATGTGCCATTATGGGCGATTGGTCGGCTTGCCGCATTGCCGCTATAGAAGCCCAAGCAAAAAGGGGCCTCCGGCGCGAAGCGGAGGTCCCTGACATTAATCAGCTAGGGGCAATCGTGTATAGGCTTATATCTCAGCTTCATACTTGCCGGCTATCGGCCATCGGCTGATAGCGGATATGTCGAAAGCGGCGATGATTAGATTTACGTTACTGGATATGGCAGTATGGGTGTCTCTTTGCCCCTTTCACCATCTTGCAATAATTCTTACATGTAAGAACTCTCTGTTAACATGTAAGAATTATTGCAAGATGGTGAAAGGGGATGCTCATGTTGCCGACTAAAGAAAGTTTGACAGTTGAGTTCAAGAGCGAGCAGAAGCGTCCTCAATCGCATGATGAAATTGTTGACAACGTAGTGGCTCTAGCCAATACTGAAGGCGGCACACTGTATCTCGGTATTGAAGACGATGGCACTGTGACCGGCGTATGTGACGAGCATCGCAATATCAATGGACTTGCGGCACTAATTTTCAATAAGACTGTTCCGCAGCTTCCCGCTCGCGTGGCGCTCTTGTATGAGAACGAGGTGCCGATAGTCAGTATTGAGGTGGGTAACAGTCAGCAAATCGTGTCTACTAGTCAAGGGAAGACACTACAGCGCCGGCTGAAAGCAGACGGCTCGCCTGAGGTCGTTCCGCTGTTTGTTTCCCAATTCATTAGCCGTTTATCTCAGCAACGGTTCTACGATTTCAGTGCGCAACCTGCCCCAGAGGCTCGGTTGGACGATTTGAATCCAGACTCACGGAACAAGTTGAGAAGCCATATTCGCAGTGCCAATGCGCAAAACTCGTTGTTGTCTTTTACTGATGAGGATTTCGATCGGGCGCTTGAGCTGGTTGTTGATGGCCCGTATGGATTGCAGCCATCTGTTGCTGGTCTGCTCACCATTGGTTCGGTTGATGCTATTCATCGATCGGTTCCAGCCGCATCGGCTGTTTTTCAAGTGATGAAAGGCATGTCTCCAAAGGTCAATATGGATCCATTCGTGTTGCCCTTGGTGGATATGTTTGATCGTGTAGGCGAGCTGATGGAGCCGTGGAATCCCAGCCACGAAGTCATGAGCGGCTTGATTCGGGTCGATCTGCCAGACTTCGATCGAGGGGCATTCCGTGAGGCAATGATTAACGCTTTTTGCCATCGCGATTATGCACGAATGGGTTCGGTGAGATTCCTGGTTGATGATGATGGGTTGACCATAGCCAACCCCGGAGGATTCATAGAGGGTGTTTCCGAAGATAACCTGCTTACTGCACAACCGCGTTCCCGCAATCCGCAGCTTGCCCTGATTCTGAAAGCTGCCGGATATGTTGAACGCACCGGACGAGGCGTGGATACCATCTATGCCGGGTCGATTGCGGCGGGTGGTTCTTTCCCGGATTATTCACAGTCCAGTGCCGAAGAAGTCATTCTGTTCCTCCGCCGTGTGGTGCCTGACGAGGCATTCGTGACCATGATTGGCGACGAGGAACGTCGACGTGGGGCTCCATTGCCGGTCTGGTCACTGATTGTGCTCTCGCTGCTGCGTGAGCATCGTAGGCTTACTATGGTCCAGTTGTGCGATTTCTCCCATTTGGAGCATCGACGCATCGTGTCCGCTGTTGAGAATCTGGTGGAAGCTGGTTTGGTAGAGGGGGTCGGTAGCGGGAGCTCTCGTTCGTATATGCTGAGTGCCCGAGTGTACAAACGTTCAGAGGGGCTGGCGTCTTACGTGCGCCAGCGTGACATCGATGCCACCCGGCGCAGTGGCCTTGTTCTGGAGTTCGCCGAAAAAAATGATGGTGTCGTCACTACGGCGGATGTCATGGATTTGTTTGGCCTGAGCTATATCAGTGCATACCGGTTGTTGAAGAAGCTAGAGGATGCGGGCAAGTTGCGCCGCGAGGGGAATGGGCCGTCATCCCGATACGTGTTGGGATGATTGGCGCGCGTGAAAGTAAGTTCTTTCATCACCTTTCAATAATTCTTACATGCAAGAACTCTCTGTTTACATGTAAGAATTATTGCAAGATGGTGAAAGATGTACACGAAACGGGGAAGCCCCGCTCGATGTGAGCGGGGCTTCCCCATATGCGCTGGTGTGTAGATCAGCCTGTGTTCTGCAGGCCGGCAGCGACGCCGGAGACGGTGCACAGGATGAGGTAGATGAATCCGGCCTGTTGGCTTTGCGAGAGCTCTTCCTTGTCCACCTTCTTGCGCAGCGACCTGAGGGCGAGCACCTGGGTGACGGACAGCGCGTCCACGTATGGGGAGCGGATGCGGATGGCCTGGCCGAGCACGTGGCGGTGCTGCAGCGGCCACTTGTCGCCCACGATGCGCTCAAGTTAGTCCGGTCAATGGCTTTGGAAAATCATGGGGAGTGCGGCTGCGCGGGTTCGCTCCTCGACAAGGTGACTTGATTTGGGACCGCCGTTAACTTTCGTCAGACACATCGTAAATCCCGTCCAAGTATCCGTATCGTCCGTTGTGCTTGTCCTTCGAGAATTCGACGATATTGATGTTATCGTCAAGAGGAATGCCAGCCATGTGATTCGTGTTTTCGATAATGATGATTTGTTGTGAAACCGCTTGTTTCGCTAGATAGGAAAACAGGCCCACTTTCATGGATGAGTCTTCCAGGGGTCGTATTCCTTCGTCAAACCCATGCAGAGGCGTATCAATAAGCAACCAGCCTGGAGCGTGCTCTGACTGTTTATTGAGATAATCATGGAATGCGAGCATAACAACGCTGTTAAGAAACGCGCAGTACCCTTTGCCTTGTTCATCAGCCTTGGAATACCCTGCTATTTCGACATCGAAAGAGGTTTCGCTGAAATCCGCAATATCGGCACCAGGGAAATGACATTGTCGCAGAATGTTGCGTATGGTGTTACTCATGGAATACCGGAAATCGCCTTGGAAGTATTCACGCGGCTTGTATTTTCCATTGTTCGACGTTGCCTGATCAGCGTTATCGAGTGCCTTGTTGAAACGGGCATGCAACGCCAGGAGTTCCGCATATTCCGCGTGTAACTGCTCTGCATGGGCGATTTGTTCAATATCTTGCTGCATATGCTGCGCTATTGGTTGAATGTCGGATTCGAGCGTATGCATGTTTTGCCGATGCTGCTGTTGCTTCAGCTGCAATTCCCGTTGTACCTTATCGGCTTTGTCGACGAGGATGGCTAGATCGGTTTCGACGTCTGCTTGGATGCCGTGGATATGTTCGATCTCTGTTGAGACGATTAGAATGTCCTGTTCAGTCGGCGCAGACATGTGGATGGGGCTGTGGCAAAACTGGCATGTGGTGGGATAGGCATGCGTACGGGCATGTTTCATCGCTTGTAGTTGCAGATCAAGACGTGCAGCGTCTGATTCGTATTGACTGATAAGTACCTTGCGCTGGCGAATAAGTACCTCAAGGTGCTCATATTGTTGATTAAGCTGAGAGATAAGTGAGATGGCGCGGGCATCTTGGTCGAGAAGAGTTTGCCTTTGCCGCTCCACATGCAATGCTTCTTTTCGTAGGGATTCCAGATAAGTGTGAACGGTCTTTCCCTCATTCGTTGCGATATGGCGCATTTCTTCAAGGCGTTTGATGCGGGGTTCTATGTCGTCCAATTGCTGGTGGATGAACTGTTCCACGGCTTTTCTGCGGGTACGACGTTCGCTGGCGCTTTCTGTCTGCATGGAGCTGTCGATTTTTTCATCTTGAACTAGCACGAGCAACGAGGACAAACTTTGTGTGAGAGTTGTTAACGTAATGCTTTTGGGAAAGAGAATGGAAGGCTGCGGACGTCCTACTTGGTCTTCGGGAACAAGCATAAGATGTCTGACGGCATTCCATGTAAAAGCAACTGTATGGTAAGTTTCGTTCGTCGCTATCCTACGGGTTGGCTCAATGCCTAACAAGGCAAGAAGAACCGTATTGATTGATTTACCGGCACGTGATGAAACGGAGTAGGAACCGGGGACGATCATTGGGTTGCTGGATTTTACATGGATAGTGTTCTGAACGTGAATCGAACGACTAAGCGAAACCTCACCGCCGTTGGTCACGAACGTGACCTGTGCAATTTCATAGGCAGTTTTATCGGTAAAGGGGAGCTCTTTCCCTCCGCAGGCAAATTCCACGGTTTTTGCGATTCTGGTTTTCCCGGTGTTCGAAGCGCCGATAATGCAGTTCAGCCCGCATGTGAGATTAATGGCGGATTCCACTCCGTCCTTTCTGATTGCCGAAATTCGACGTATCCATGTGTTTCTCATAACTGGTTGTTCTCTTTCGTTATTCGGTTCATGATGGTTTCATAATCGTTTTTTATCAAGAGCTGAACAGCCTGTCGATAGGAGGCAGCGTAATCGCCGTGCAATGCTTCCGAATATTGGAAACATTCCGGAGTGGCGCGGTACAACAGGCAAGTGGAATCCACGGTTGCTGCTCCAACGATTACGAGTTGGGCTAATCCTGCTTGTATTCGTTTGCGACGAGCATCATATTCGGCTAAAGCATGTGGACCATCGCCGTGAAGATTGCGCTGTCCGAATCCGAATGTTTTCATATAGGTGGCGATAAGGTCAATGGCTGCGATTTCGTCAATTGTGGAAGGTCTAGAAAGAAGGGGAAGGCATAATGTCAATCGTGTTGCTGTTTCCTGTGTTGTGTTAAATAATGAATTATTCATTTTCGTGTACCCACTCCAGCATATGGTCGTTGACCAGCATATGACACAGCCCTTTCTTTTCCGCTGCCTTAATCATTGATGGGAATTGGGCTATAACTGAACCGGATAGGGGGAAACCGGCTGCCTGAGATAGCGTTGCTCGCATGCGTAACAGTCCATCGGCGTAATCAGATGCGCAGGTATCGCATATTCCGTCATAAAGATCAACCTTCAGTGCATCAAATTCTTGCTCTCCGTTTTCTATAACATCCCGTAGATTCCTGCGCATTCCTTCCGCATCGTAAAAATATTCACGTTGCTTGGCGTATTCAGGACGACATGTCTGAGGAAGATCGTCAGAACAGTTGATTGGCTTGTGCAAGTGATCGGCATAGGCGGCTTGCATCTGCGTGAGGTATGTCTTTTCAAGATGATCATCTGGTTTATCCGGTGGAATTGGATAAGCCTTCCAGGGGACCGAAGAGCGCCCAAGGTGCAATTTGCCGTTGTTGATGCGACCAGACGCCAGAGGTAAGTTTTCGAAAATATCGAATTTCGGCTGAAAGCTTATGCCGTCGACGAGAATGTCACGTCCACCGGCATTCGCCTGGAGTATTGACAGAAGCCATTTTCCTGTGGCAGAAGGAAGCTCACTGATATCTGAAACTTTAATATTCGCCTTGATCAGTTCCTTTTGGAAATCAGCGAGGGCGTCAACACTAATATCGCCACAAAGACGTTCCACCTCTGAGACGTCCAGATGCTGATAGAACTCGGTGGCTTTCCATGAAGGGATTTTCTTGCTCCCGTTATAGAAGCGAGTCAGGTCAGTTTCGTTGATTCCAGCCCAGACCCCAGCGGTAATCGTGGTTTTCCCAGGTCTGCGGGTTCGATGATGCCGGGAAGGTGGATTACTTAAAATGTCGCCCTCTAATACAGCGTCGAAGAAATCCTTCATAAATCCCTTTTTGTGGTGGTCTACGCCAGATATATAAGGGTTTACGAGCTGACAGAAGACTCCCAGAGCATAGGTAGCAGTAGTTTCGGCCAAGTGAGTCTCCTTCTCGTCTCCATTTGTCTTCATCCGTCGCCTTCCCATGAGGTCACTGTTCCTACGATGGAAGCCAGATTCAGACGAATAAGCCGGTAAAACACTGGAATATCGCCAGTATACGCCGCTTACAGCTGGATCAGAGAAGCGCAACTTTCGTCTATTGAAAGGATTTGAGACCAGACACATCGTAATTTCTTCTTCAACTCGATGTCATGCGATAACCGGTTATAGAAGTAGGGCATTGGGCTGTTCATCCGTTGTGCCGCAGTGAAGCTGACTGGGGCTTTTAACTAATCACATGCATGAGATCTGCCTGCTTATTCATGGTGACGCGTCGGTTTTCTCCTGAACTGACGCGTCATGCTTATCCAGCAGGTTGGATGCTCATGTGGTGGCCTATGCAAGCAGGTCTCGAAGACCCAATAACTGGGTGGGATCGAGACTGGAATGAGAATTTCATTGAAACATGAGGCAATGCGCGCCGGTAATGTGTCCGTAACTGATATATACAACTGTTCGGAAGTGGAATTACGGACGATGGTTGAACGCGATAGATGTTTGCGCGCAATCCGTATGGGTTGTTCGCCACGTGATATTGCACTACGTACCCCTCAAACGATACTTCAGGAATTGTGGAATGCGGAGGAACGTTCCGCTCACGCTTATTATCGATCGGACCGTGTCAGCGGAGTTATTTGCTCCTATGAGGATTTGGTTGGTGCAGGGCGGGAACCCCAGGGGTGTTCTGCTTCTTCTGAGGATATTCTCTTATGCGCGGAGGATGCGAGAGAAAGAGCTAACTGTTTGCAAGCTATCTTTGCGGAGATCGAAAAACTGCCAGCAGGTCAGCGCAATATCGTCAGGGGTGTACTGGTAAAGGGGGCATCTCAATCAGATATGGCACGAGAGCTGGGCGTGTCCCGAGCTGCGGTGTCCAAACAGCTTTCAACGGCTGTGCGCAAAATTCGTGCCGCTATTCGCGACGAAAGCAAAGAAACGAAGAACACGACAACATCATCAGTTTGTGAAAGAAAGGAGCATTAATGGTTCATTTCAGTGTTATCAGAGTGAAAGGAAGCCCGTCATATGACTTCGATGCATGCGGAGACATTTTGGCTATGGCCAAAGCTGTAGGTGTCATGACGGAAAACATGCGCACTGATCGCTGCGACAATACACAGTGTGATGGAAGTCGTTGTAAGGGAAACACTATGTTTCGGTTGGAGTTAGACACCGAAAATCGCAGAGTTCATCGCAGACGCCATGCCAGATGAAACGCCCGAGGTTAACACCTCGTGGCGAAACGGCAGTGCAGGTGAGGGCAGATATTGGGTCTGCCTTCAGCAACAGGTCCCGAAGGAGGACATCATGACTGATCAGATGGTGCTGCAGACGCAGCAGTGGCTGAACAAGACATACGGGAATGATCCCCGATTCAAGAAAATCAACCCGGACGGCAGAACTGGTTGGCCGACAATCTATGCGCTTACTCGCGCATTGCAGATTGAATTGGGCATCCAGTCCACTGCCGATAACTTCGGTCCTTCCACCCAGCGGTTATTCAAGAAGCGGTATCCGAATGGGGTGCGGCAGCAGGCCGCTGCGGACAAGAGCACTTCCAACGTGTATTCCATCATTCAGGGGGCGCTGTGGTGCAAGGGCTACTCCACTGGTGGCAACATCTCACAGCATTTCTACGACGGAACAGGTTCCGCGATCAGGAAGCTTAAAACCGATATGGGCATAGAGGGAGACTCCAGCGTAGACGTTGAGATCATGGGGGCGTTGCTCTCGATGAAGCAGTTCGTGCTGCTGGCCTCTTATGGCGGTATCGACTCCGTCCGTAGGGCACAGCAGTTCATCAACAAAGCATATCGTCCATACACGGGCATCATTCCGACTGATGGACTGTACGGCAGGGAGATGAACACGGCGCTCATCCAAGTGCTTCAGTCACTTGAAGGTTTTTCGCCCAGTGAGGCAACGGGGAATTTCGGCAACGGAACTAGATCTCGTTTGAAGACGATAACAGCAAATAACGCATCCTCTAATGAGTCGTGGGTCTGGCTCGCCAGCACGGCTTTGGCGTGTAATGGGATCGGGGGCGGGCCGACCTTCGTATGGACGAGCACGTTCGCCAATATCGTGAAAGCGTTCCAGGAGCGTTATGCCATTGCTGTGACGGGCTCTATTGATTCGACCACGTGGATGAGCCTGTTGACATCTAAAGGTGATCCTGATCGCCCGTGTGTGGCCTGTGACACTAGGTTCGAAATTACCGACGCCAGGTTGGCGACGTTGAAGGCAGACGGGTATGAAATCGTGGGACGTTATCTGACGGAGCCTGGCCAGTCGTCGTTGGCGCCCAAGGATTACTTTAAGGCCATCCGTCCGGGTGAGCTCGAGCGCATCACTAAGGGCGGCATGCGGTTCTTCCCGATTTTTCAGGAGTACTCCACGAAGCTGGAACATTTCACCCCGGCAAACGGCGCTGCTCATGCCAAGACCGCTCGTGAGGCGGCGCAGCGTCTTGGCATCCCTCCCACCCACATCTACTTCGCTGTAGACTTCGATGCGACCGATGACCAGGTGACCAGCAATATCCTGCCATACTTCCGTGCGGTTTGTTCGTCTCTTGGTGGTGGATACGGAGTAGGGATTTACGCGTCCCGCAATATTTGTTCCCGCGTCATCGGTGCGGGATGCGCGAGTAACGCGTTTGTGTCCGACATGTCGACGGGACTCTCGGGAAATCTCGGCTTCCCTATTCCGGACGGCTGGGGCTATGACCAGTTCACCGAGATTGACGATTACAAGGGCCAGGGCTGGGATTTGGACCGTGTTGCCTATTCCGGGAAGGTATCAGCATGCGCTTCACTGTTGCCTGCCGCGCCAGTACCTGCGCCTGATCCCGATCCCGTCTCGCCAGAAACGGATCCGCTGCTAAGATGGGTCGCCGCCACGGAGCAGGAGTGTCGCAAAGCCCTTGCCGCTCTGGGTACCCAGGTAGCGGTTTACGAGGACAGCATCGGTCAATTCATCCTGGAATGGCTCCGCAAACCTGAATACTGGTCGGAAGGCGGTAGCGGGACACAAGCAATGTGGCACGCATATACTCCTGAAGTTTCGACTCCGCCCGACTTGGACGCGGCGCGTGTGGTATGTGCCAATGTATGCGAAGCACAGCCTTCAATTAAAGAGAAACTGCCATCGACTCGAGATGTTGCACACATGGCTGCAACTGCTCTCGGATACCTGACATGGGGTATCGAAAACAATCCAGCCAAATATGGTCTAGGCGATTTAGGTGGCTGGCCTCTCGACTTGTTGCAGATCTGGGGTGCCTATCGCCGTGACGGCAAGCATGCCGACTTGGCAGCATGGCTCTATAAGCACCTTGGGAAAGATGAAGGATTCGGGTACGATGACGTTCTTGCGGATGCAGATGCATGGCTAATTGCTTCTAGTATGAGGAAACGATCCGGTTCGACGGTTCTTTCTGCTGCTATGCGTGAAACGTTTAAGCAGAGTGAGACCCATCGTATCGTTCGATTCTACGACGAACGTTTTGCATCAAGCGCAGATAATGTGGTGAGTGCATATTCAACAATGGCGGACGGTCTTGATGCACTTGGTCTGACAAATATTGGAATGAGCGAAAGCATCCTAAAAAAGGCTGCCGGTACAGACAAGCTTCCTGATAAGCAGGAAGCTGAAGTGAGTGCTCGGGCGTTCGCTGCATTCATTGATCAGCCAAGACGGTAGCTCGCATAATGCATTATGTGTGGGCAGATGTGTCGTCTGCCCACACATTCGCTGTTGTGCTTTCGATTTGGAATTCCTCTGCCAGATACGGGGAAACTTCTAAAAGGCCGCTATGCCGAGGAAGAGTCCTGTAATACCGGTGGCCATCAATACGATGATGGTGATGATTCCGGCGAAGATGCGTACAGGAAGGGTTTCTTTTCCATGGTTTGATGGGCTGTCCGCAACTAATCTCATTACTCCAGCTGTAACCCAGCAAACTGCGCCCAGGACTAGTGCCAGGAATTCTCGACACCATTCCGTTTCAAGTGCGGGAATGCCGACGATTGATGACGGGTCGCTTGCCAGTCTTGGCGGAATAGCGCATAGGATACGCTCCAATATCAGGTAAGGGGTATCAAAATGGATCAGAGTCAAAGCGAATGGGAGCTGTAGCGCCAGTCCTATCCACCACAGCGTGCGTCGGATGGTCGCGAGTCTGTCGCCCGGCCTAGTGTCCGGCTTGCCGCCTTCGCCCTCCGTCCCGGCACCGTCCGCGGGCGTGTGGTCCCCCTCGTGCGCGTCCGTCGTCCCGTCCGTGTCCCTTTCCGCGTCCATATGTCTCCCTCCGATCATCCGAGTCTGTCGCTCGGCCCGCGCGCCCGTTCCGTGCGCGCCGTCGCCGGCCAGTCTAGGGCCGTGCGACGCGAACGGGGAGGCCCGCGCCGTCAATCGGCACGGAACCTCCCCGCTCGTCAAGCGGTCGGTCAGCCGCGGATCAGCCCGTGTTCTGCAGGCCGGCGGCGACACCCGAGCAGGAGTGTCACAAAGCCCCTGCCGCTCTGGGTACCCAGGTGGCGGTTTATGAGGACAGCATCGGTCAACTCATCCTGCAGTGGCTTCGCAAACCTGAGTACTGGTCGGAAGGTAGTTCCGGCACGCAGGCACTATGGCATGCGTACACCCCGGAGCCGGTTACTCCCAGCGAATTGGCCTTGTCGCGTCAGGCATGCGGTGTCGCATGTGATGCACAGCCTGTCATCAAAGGCACACTGCCCAATCGGGACATCGCCCATATGGCCGCCACATCCTTGGGATACTTGACATGGGGCGTTACGAACGATCCAATGGACTATGGTCTCGGTGATCTGGGCGGATGGGCCCTGGATTTGTTGCAGATCTGGGGAAGCTACCTGGCGAATACCCCGGAAGAGGACCTGGCGTCATGGCTGCACACTCATCTCGGCGAGCAAGACGCCCGTATGGGATTCAGTTACAGCGATGTTCTCGCGGACTGCGATGCATGGTTGCTGGCGCAGTCCATGCAGAGCAACTCCTCCGAAAGGTCTTTGTCCACCGCTATGCGGGACGCTTTCGCGCAAAGCGAGACGAATCGAATTAAACGATTCTATCAGTCCCGGTTCAAGGGAAGTGCGGACAACCTGGTCATCGCATTTCGAAAGCTCGTTGATGGAATCGATCTTGGAATATTCGATAACGTATCCGGAAGTAAAAAAGCACTGCTCATTGCGTCACATGCAGACCGACTCCCGAGTCAAGCGGAGGCTGGTATATTGGCATTATCCTATGCTGAATCTCTTGAAAATCCGAACCGTTAATCAATCATGATTGTGATCGCATTGCGTGGAATGATTCAGCCATTCCACGCAATGCGCCTCTGGTAAAACGTCATAGAGTCATTAGAGCGGAAAGTAGCGTTATCACAAAAACAGGAAAGACCATAACCAGCACGAGAAACGATATGATTCCCACAAGGACATGCGAGGCGGAAGGGGAATGATCACGAAGTTCCGGATACGTAGATCGCATATATGAACGCACGCCAAAGATGACAAGCGCCGCAATCCAGCAGACTACCCCCATAATCAATACTAAGGTAAGTCTACGTACATACTCAGTTGCCGTAGTTAAATTCATGCACGAAGAGGAAGAGAACGTTAGAACTCTGCAGATTATAGTATCATCATCGCCATTGGTGCCCCATTCCGCCCACAAAATAAGTGCTGGTGAAAGCAGCAGTAATCCCAGCCACCATAGCACGCGTCTGGCCTTGCCCAAAGCCACATAGCATCTACTCGCCTTAGGGAATTTGGTAGCTGCTTTCGGTGCCAAAGCACATTTCTCGCCGGAAAAATTTTCTGACGTATCTTCTGTGCCGTGTTTCTTCCCAATGCCATCGGTTGTAGCCGGATTCGCTTTGCAAGCGTGGCGTTCGTTCCCGGCGTCGCCCCCCGCCTTGATGCCGCCCGTGGACCCGGTGTTCCCGCGCCCGCCCGCTGGCTTGCCCATGTCCCCTCCGATCTGTCGAGGTGCCCGTTCCGCGCGTCCGTTCTCTGCGCGCCCGCCCGGCGTGCGCCGTCGCCGGCCAGTCTAGGGCCGGATGACGCGAGCGGGGAGGCCCGCGCCGTTTATCGGCACGGAACCTCCCCGCTCGCTTTTGTCGATCGGTCGGCCGGGAATCAGCCCGTGTTCTGCAGGCCCGCGGCGACGCCGGAGACGGTGCACAGGATGAGGTAGATGAATCCGGCCTGCTGGCTTTGCGAGAGCTCTTCCTTGTCCACCTTCTTGCGCAGCGACTTGAGCGCCAGCACCTGAGTGACGGACAGCGCGTCCACATACGGCGAACGAATGCGGATGGCCTGGCCGAGCACGTGACGGTGCTGCAGCGGCCACTTGTCGCCCACGATGGCCAGAACCCACTTGCGGGTGAGCTCCATCTCGTTGAGCACCTTCTCATTGAGGTCCTCGCGGTCGCCGAGGGCGAGGTACATCCTGGCGATGCGCTCGTCCGTCTTGGCGATGGACATCTCGATGTTGTCGATGAAGGTGGAGAACAGCGGCCATTCCTCGTAAGCCTGACGCATGGTCTCCAGATCGCCGAACTTCTCGCATGCGGTGCCGAGACCGTACCAGGCGGCCAGGTTGATGCGGGCCTGAGCCCAGGAGAAGATCCACGGAATCGTACGCAGGTCGTCGAGCGACTTGGCGCCGAGGCCACGCTTGGCCGGGCGGGAGCCGATCGGCAGCAGGCCGATTTCGGTCAGCGGCGTAACGATCGAGAACCACGGAGCGAAGCCATCGGTGTTCAACAGGTCGAGGAAACGGTTGTGCGCGGCCTCGTCGAGCTGAGCGGCCATGTCGGCGTACCTCTCGGTCATCTCGGTGTTGCGCTTCTCCACACTCGGCGCGGACTGCAGCAAGGTCGCCGCAGCCACGGACTCGACGTGGCGGATGGCCAGCACCGGGTTGCCGTAACGGGCGAAGATGACCTCGCCCTGCTCGGTGAGCTTGAAGCGGCACTTGACGGAACCGACCGGCTGGGCGAGCACCGCGCGGTTGGCGGGGCCGCCACCACGACCGACGGCACCGCCGCGGCCATGGAACAGGGTCAGGTCGATGTCGTGCGACTCAGCCCACTTGGCAATGCGCTCCTGAGCAGAGTGCAGGGCCAGCGTGGCGGAGGTCGGGCCGGCGTCCTTCGAGGAGTCGGAGTAACCGAGCATGACCTCGAGCTTGTTGCCGGTGGCCTTCAGACGAGCCTGAACCTCGGGGATCTTTATCATTTCCTCGAGCACGTCCACCGAGTTCTGCAGATCCTCAAGCTGCTCGAACAGCGGGATCACGTCGATGGTGGGCACGTCCTCCGGGTGGGAGAAGGCCAAGCGGTTGAGCTCGTAGACATCCTTGATGTTCTGGGCGCTCTTGGTGAAGGAGATGATGTAGCGGCGGGCGGCCTTGAGGCCGTTGCGCTTCTGGATGGCACCGAGGGCGCGGAAGGTGTCGAGCACCTCGTGCGTCATCGGCTGCAGTTCGCCGCGCTCGCCGTGCAGGCCGTGCTCGCGGATATCCGCAAGGGCGCGGGCGTGCACCACGGAGTGCTGACGGAACTCCATCTCCACCATGTGGAAGCCGAAGGTCTCGGTCTGCCAGATCAGATCCTGCAGCGGGCCGTAAGCGGAACGCTTGGCGCCGGCGGCGGCCAGCGAACGCTGGACCACCTTGAGGTCGGCGAGGAAGTCGTCGCAGGAGTGGTACATGAGGTCGGCGTCGCGCTCGATGGTGTAGTGCAGACGATCGGCCATCACCAGCATGACCGCGCGGTGCATCTCCTTGGTGGAGATCAGGGCGGCCTTGTCGGTCAGACGCTCGCTCATTTCCTTCTGGTGGCTCCAGAGGCTCTTGAGCTCGGCGCTCGGCGGCGTGGTCTCGGCTTCCATCGTGAGGTTGCGGCCCACGGTGCGGGTGGCTTCCTCAAGGGCGGCGATTACGTGATCGGAGAACTTGCGGGCCACGGCGCGGCTCACCTTGGCGGTGACGTTCGGGTTACCGTCGCGGTCGGAGCCGATCCAGCTGCCCGGGTGGAAGAACGCGGGGCAAGCGGGCTCGACGAGACCGGCCTTATCGCCCAGGACCCAGTCGTCGAAGCGACGGTAGACCTTGGGGATGGTGTTGAACAGCGTGTTGTCGAAGATGTCGAGAATCGTGTCCGCTTCCTCAACCGGGGTCGGCTTCTTCAGCGCGATCGGAGAGGTGCGGAACAGGGCGTCGATCTCGTTGTAGAGACGGCGCAGGCATTCCTTCTTATCCGAGCCGCCGAGGCGCTTGTACTCCTCAAGCAATTCGGAAACGCGGCGGATCTTGCCTTCCACGGCCTTACGACGGGCCTCAGTGGGGTGCGCCGTGAAGACGGGGTGGAATTCGAGCTGGTTGAGCAGTTCCTTGGCCTTGGCCGGGCCAGTCTCATTGATGAGCTGGTGGTAGGCGACGGTGAGCTCGTTGATCGGGTCGACCGCCTGGTCAACGGACACGTTGTTCTCGCGCTCGTGGAGCACGGAAACACGGTAGTTCTCCTCGGACAGGTTTGCCAGATGGAAATACGTGGCGAATGCGCGGGCCAGCAGCTGGGCGTCGTGCAACGTCATGTTGTCGATGACGTTCACGGCCTCCTTCAGGCCATCCTGGTCGGGGTTCGGATCCTTCAGCTCGGCGAAATGCTCGGCGCTGGCCTCCACCGCGTAATGACGCACGGTGTCGAACGTAGACAGCAGTTCGGGGTTGTATTCGCCCAGTACGTTACGCAGGATCTCAAGACACAGATCCATGTCGTACTTCAGGCTTTCGGGAAGATCATGCTCCTCCGGGCCCTTTCGGCCGGTCCCGGTAGTGACGATGGCGGCGTCAGCGGGAGTGATCTGTTCTTCAGGTGTTGCCATATAACCTCCTTTGCCGAATAACAGGTTGCTCGGTCTACCGGTCGTCTGCGGCTCCTCCGCAGTTGTTGAGGCCAGTCGTTGCGAGCCCACAGCCCATATTCAACGTGGTTGTTGTGTGGGCAATAGTGTATCCCCGCGAAATCGCTATTTGCGTTACGGAGTCCATATAGTGCGCCAAGTTGTCCACCTATAGAGACCGAATATCGGACAGCATATGAGACACTGTCCGATTCGCGGAAGATTTGAGCACCTTACGATTGCTGGCGGGGGAGGCAGGGAGTAGTAATGAGGGATGTGAGCGAACAGAAGAAAAAAAGTGCGCCCGAAGCGAAAGGCGCAACGGCTGTACGTAAATTCCACACCCACTCCATTCCGCTGGACATGGAAGATATTGCACGCGATTGGGAAAAACCGGTGGTGGACGCCGGTATCGCCGCCAAAGCCAGCGTGATTGTACGGGTCGGCATGCTGGACTTGGGAGCCGGCACCGGCTCCTTCCGCGTGCGTGAAATGATGCACCGCATCGCCTACCCGCTGGGCGTGCACGTACGCGCCGACGTGAACCTGACGGATATCGAGGCCACCTGCACGGATGGTCGTAACCGCATCACCGAAGTCGTGGATTTGCCGACCACCGGCGTGAACACCGAACGTATCTGGCTGCTGGAACATTTCGCCGACTGGTTCTCCGTGAATCTCGGCAAGGGGTCGATGTATCACGTCGATTCGCAACTGTCCGATGGCGTGGTCAAGCATTTGGACGAACGTGACGCTTCGCAGTATTCTGCTGATCTGGCCAAGCGCCTGCGCGAACGTGCCAAGGCCGAGGCTGAGGCGGCCAACGGCAGCGTGGACGAGGCGCTGGATCTTGCGTTGAAAACCAAAGTACTCGTGACCTCTGTGGCCAAGTCCTTGGATGATGACAATGAAGAAGCCCACCGACTTTTGGCGGACAGCGCGGAAATCACTCCGGTCGAAGACAAAGCGGCCGAAGAGAAGGCCTACGACGATGCCGAAGTGTTTACCGGTGACTCCAATGAGTCGGTTGAATCGGCGAACGCGGCGAATGCCGAGGCGGGCGCTGAGGGCGCGGCGGCGAACGGCGCAACCGCCGAAAGCCCTGCTGCAAGCAGTACGAAGCGCAAGAATCGCGTGCCCAAGGAATACGCCGAACACTTCAACGAGCGCTCCGACGAAGAGAAGGCCAAGGGCGGTATCACCGTGCGGCAGGCGCACGAGCGACTCGATCTGATTGAGCGCCGCAAGCCGCTGTACAAGCCGTGGTTCTCCGGTCTGGCCTCCGCCCTGGCCTGCGCGGCCTTCGTGTTCCTGCTCGGCGGCGGCCCATACGACATGATCGGTGCGTTCGTGGGCGCGGGCCTTGGCCAGTGGATGCGTCGCCGGCTGTTTGCATACCATCTGAACCAGTTCTTCGTCACCTTTGTGTGCGTGGCCGCGGCGGCGCTCGCCTGCACCGGCACCCTGCGACTCATCGGCATTTTCGACCCAGTCGCGCTCTCGCACGATACGGCCTACATTGGCGCCATGCTGTTCGTGATCCCCGGTTTCCCGCTCATCACCGGCGGACTCGACATGGCGAAAATCGACTTCCCCTCGGGCATCCAGCGCGTGGCGTACGTGCTGTGCATCATCCTGATGGCCACGCTGGCAGGCTGGGCCGTGGCCGTGATGGTGCACCTGCACCCGGAAGGCTTTGAACCGCTGGGGCTTGACCCGTGGGTCAACGGATTGCTGCGGTTCGTGGCGGCGTTCGTCGGCGTGTGGGGCTTCTCCGTGCTGTTCAATTCGCCGCAGCGCATGTGCCTGGCCGCCGCCCTGATCGGTGCGATCACGGACACGCTGCGTCTGGAATTGCAGGACTTCGGCATGGCTCCCGAGATGGCTACCTTCATCGGCGCGTTCCTGGCGGGCATTCTGGCATCGGCGTGGCGTTCATCCGTGCGACGTGGCTGGCTACCGCCGCACCTCGGCTACCCGCGCATCTGCCTGACCGTGCCGTCGATCGTGATCATGGTGCCCGGTCTGTATATGTACCGTGCCATGTGGTACCTCGGCAGCTTCCAGACCATGAATGCGCTGGACTGGGCGTTCCGTGCGTTCATGGTGATTATCTGTCTGCCGATCGGTTTGGCGATGGCCCGCGTGGTGACCGACAAGTCCTGGCGCTACGACATCTGACCGTCATCTTGGCTCCCCTCAGGTGGGGAGCTCGGATAAAACAGCGTCTCAGTATGGAAACGGTGGAAGGTGCTTGAGCCCTTGTATCCACTACCATCAGGCGAAGTGCGTTGCGGCCGTATTCACGGCTGTGACGGTCTGTATGACGCCGCTCCGGCGTCAATCGCATATCAGCACGCATATCAGCACATAGTTCTGCCATGGCGGTAGCCGCTTGGCGTCATGATTGGGGAGGTGTCGCAGTTGGCCAACGATTTCTGGATTCTGCTGGCCATGGTCATCTATTTTGCGGCCATGCTGTCCATCGGATTCATCTACTCCAAACGCTCCAACTCCTCCTCCAAGGAATACTTCGCGGGCGGGCGCGGCGTGGGGCCGTGGCTCACGGCCCTGAGCGCCGAAGCCTCCGACATGAGCGGATGGCTGCTGATGGGCCTGCCGGGCCTGGCCTACTTCACTGGTGCGGCCGACCCGATGTGGACCGCCATCGGGCTGGCGCTTGGCACCTATCTCAACTGGAAGCTTGTGGCCCGGCGACTGCGCCGCTACTCGGTAGTGGCCGGCGATGCCATCACCATTCCTGACTTCTTCGCCAAGCGTTTCCATGACAAGAAGGGCGTGGTCTCCACCATCGCGGCCGTGATCATCCTGGTGTTCTTCAGCGTGTACGTGGGTAGCTGCTTCGTGACCGTGGGCAAGCTGTTCGCCACGTTGTTCGGTTTCGACTACCACGTCATGATGATCATCGGCGCGGTGGTCGTGTTCGTCTACACCGTGGTGGGCGGCTACTTGTCCGTGGTGATGACCGACTTCATTCAAGGCATGCTCATGTTCTTCGCGCTCGCGGTGGTGTTCATCGGCACCGTGGCCAGTGCGGGCGGCATCGACAACACCGTGGAATTCCTGCGTGCCATCCCCGGCTACCTGTCCGGCACGCAGGTGGCCGCGCCCAAGCTGGACCCGGCCACCGGCCAGCAGCTCGTCGAGGCGGGCAAGGCCGTGTTCGGCGCGCCCTCCGACTACGGCATCATCACCATCATCTCCATGCTGGCGTGGGGCCTGGGTTACTTCGGTATGCCGCAGGTGCTGGTGCGCTTCCTGTCCATCCGCAGCGTGGAAGAAGTGCGCAAGTCCCGAATCATCGCCACCTCCTGGTGCGTGATTTCGCTGGGTTGCGCGGTGTGCATCGGCTTGGTGGGGCGCGCGATGATGCCCACCGAACTGCTGACCTCCACCGATGCGGAGACCATCTTCATCGTGCTGGCGCAGACCCTGCTGCCGAGCTTCATGTGCGGCGTGGTGGTCTCCGGCATCTTCGCGGCCTCGATGAGCTCCAGCTCCTCGTATCTGATCATCGGCGCTTCGGCCATGGGCGAGAACATCTTCCGCGGGCTGCTGCACCGCAAGGCCACCGACAAGCAGGTCATGATCGTGGCCAGGGTCACGCTGGTGGTCATGTTCCTGTTCGGTATTCTGGTGGCATACGACCAGAACTCGTCGATCTTCCAGGTGGTGTCTTACGCGTGGGCCGGGCTTGGCGCCTCATTCGGCCCGTTGATGCTGTGCTCGCTATACTGGCGTCGCGCCAACAAGGCCGGCGCCGTGGCCGGCATGCTGTCCGGCACGGCGGCCGTGCTGATCTGGCACAACCTCGTCAAGCCCTTGGGTGGCGTATTCGCCATCTATGAGCTGCTGCCGGCGTTCATCATTTCGCTGCTGTTCATCGTGGTGGTTTCGTTGCTGACCGCCAAGCCGAACGAGCGTATGCTCTACGAATTCGACCACTACATGGACGATCCGCTGCCCGGCACCCTGCCGTCCGGCACCGTGCTCGTCGACGAGCCCATGGAAGCCATGGAGTCCGAGGTCCGCAGCGGCAAATGACACGTGCCTGCTGTGCGGTCGCCTCGTATGGCAGAGGAGTGGCTTTTTTGTGGTTCGGCAGGAACCATTGAGGCCAAAACGGACTTCGAGGGGCTGATTTGACGTTCTGGAGAGGTCTACTGCCGTTTCAAGGGGCTGATGCCTGAGTAGACGCGGCTCCAAAACGGCGGAATGGCGTTGGCGTAAGGACATTGATACACGTGGTCTAGCGGATGATCAGCCCCTTGAAACCGAAGTAGACCTCCGGCGGAGGCCAAATCAGCCCCTTGAAATGGGTTTTGAATACCGTAGCGCGGTGCGGACGGTGCGGACTGACTCTACCGGGCTTATTATTCCTGCGTCGTCGGAATAATCGGCAGCAGAGGCTCGAATTTCAGCCGTTTGTACAGCGGAATACGGCGTAGCTTTCGGACATCGCTAATTTGCTGGGTGGTTTGCCGCATCGTGAGCTGGACCGTTTTGCCCGTAACCTCCTGTATCCTTTCGGCAACCCTTCGGGCAAGGGCCTCTTCTCCCGCTTCGTCGCCAATATCTAATTTGGTGACTTGAATGTACTTCCAGCCAGCGTCTTCGATCATCTGGCGGCGTCTCGCGTCATTCAGCCATTGCCCGGCATGATGAGAGCCTTCGTATTCGATGCATATCTTGAATTCAGGGTATGCAAGATCGAGATATATGGGTCTGGTGTTGTTTCCTACGAATATTGGATAATTCACCTGCGGGCAATCCAGACCGTATTTCAAGAGAACCAAACGAGTTCGTGTTTCCATGGAGGAATCTGTGCCCGCGCGCGCCAAAAGCAGGGCGCGACGGCATTTGTTATACCCGCGGAACAAATACGAATTGGTTCCATTCTCTTTGTCGGCTCGCACCTGGGCCTCGGCCTCATCGAGATACAGAGAAAGGGCGTCGATGGTTGTTCTGCAGAGCCTTCGATCTCGTCGCATCATGGAATCAGCGAGAACGATGAGTTCTTCAAGTTCGAGATACGCGGAGAACATGGCCCATGTGCAAGCTGGTGAAGTGCATGTGAATTGTCCCTCGATTATGACCGTGTCTAGTGGGAAAGGCCATACAACCACTTTGACCCCCACAATGTGCCGTTTGTCATTGGCGTGTGGAACCGCAACAATGGTTGTAGTTGCAAGGCCTCTGTGTTTGCTTGATATGCGGGGTACTTCAATTGACAAAAGCTCCAACGCTGTTGTCAGGGCATAGGGTGGGCGCCATGCGCTTCGTCGTTGAACATCTGCGCACGTCTGCATTCGTTGATACTTCTGCATTGTCAGCTCGGTCAATGCCGTTGAGCTACCCATGATGATCACCCCTTCGTGATGTTCGCTTTGTCCTCGCAGTGTAGAGTCCGGCTACCGGCCTTGTCTACCGCCCCAATTTTTCGGTGGATAAATGTGGATAAGTCGGTGGATAAACTATGGGTGTTCATCGCAGTTGCAGGCCATCCCGCAATTACATGGAACGTAGGGGTTTGCAGGCAGCCAGCGGGAATCGCCGCCGACGGCGCGATTCAGCTTGAACGAATCTCCATGGCGTTCATGCAAAGGTGGCATGATGGCGGGTATGAGTAGCTTGGTGCGTATTGTCAATGCCGGTGTTCCGGGGTCTCAGGACCGCGTGGATGTGGTGCTTCGCGATGGGGTTGTTGCGTCTGTCGGCCCTGCTGGAACGGTTTCGGCTTCGGATGGCACGATGCAGACTAAGGCGCATACGACATCGTTGGCATACGCGACGAATGCCATTGCTTCTGGCAGCGTCTCAATCCCAACGTCGGCCTCCGCGCCTGCTGACGAAACCACCATCGACGCCGACGGCCTGTGGGTTATTCCCGGCCTGTGGGACTGCCACACGCACTTCACGCAATGGGCTAAGACGCTGGGCCGACTGGACCTCATCAATGCCCGTTCCGCTGCCGAAGCGATGGACATGTTGCGCCGTCATCTGGATGAGCGCCGCGCCGCCGGCACGCTTGATCCGGATGCCTTCGTGGTGGGCATGCGATTCCGTCACTCGCTGTGGGCCGACGACGAGCAGCCCACACTGGCTGCAATTGACGCCGTGACCGGCGAACAGCCGGTGGCCCTCTCCAGCGCGGACATGCACTGTGGATGGGTGAACTCTGCCGCGGCCCGCAGGCTTGGCGTACATGTGGACGAATCCGGTCTGGTCGGTGAACTCGAATGGTTCAACGCCTACACCGCCTTCGACAAGGTGCCGGGCGCTGCTGAAGAGACTGACCGTCTGCTGCGCGAGGCCGAACAGGACGCCGCAAGCAAGGGCGTGGTGGGCATCCGCGATTATGAAATGGCCGAAAACATCGATACGTGGACCAATCGTTTCGCGGCCGGCATTAACGGTTTGCGCGTGGACGCCGGTGTATACCCCGAGCGGTTGCAAGCCGCCCTTGACGCGGGTTGGCATACCGGCAAGGAATTGCCGGGCAGCGCCGGGCTCGGCCATGTGGGCGCCATGAAGCTCATCTCGGACGGATCGCTCAACACTCGCTCCGCCTACTGCTCCACGCCGTATTCGGGCATCGAGCCGCCGACGTATGGCACGCTGAGCTACACGCCGCAGCAAATCGAAGACTATATGCGCCTAGCCGCCGAGCATGGCTTCGACATTGCCTGCCACGCCATTGGCGACGAAGCGAACACCATTGCGCTCAACGCAGTCGCCGCCACGCACGCACATGGGTCGATCGAGCACGCGCAGATGCTCAAACCCTTCGATATCCCGCGTTTCGCCGAGCTGGGGCTCACGGCCAGCATCCAGCCGCAGCACGCCATGGATGACCGCGACGTCATCACCCGTTTCTGGGCCAACCCGGCCGGCATCCCTTATCCGTTCAGGGCCCTCCACGACGCCGGTACCACGCTGCGCATGGGCTCGGATGCGCCCGTGGCCCCGCTGGACCCGTGGCTGGCCATTTCCGCCGCCGTGTTCGGCTCCGAAAGCTCTGACCGCGAGCCGTTCCAGCCCGAGCAGTGCCTCGATGTGCGCACCTCGCTGGCAGCCTCGACCGCCACTGGCCGTGACCGCCTTGCATCCGGCGACCCGGCCGATATGGTGTTGTTGGACGCCGACCCATACGCCGCCGATACTCCGGAAGCCATGCGCGCTATGCCGCAACACGTCGTAATGACATTGCTGTGCGGGGAGCGTACGTATTGATGCAAGCCATCGGCATGAAGTGACCAGAGGTCCGTCTTGATAGCCGCGTTGCACGGAAAACATGTTGTGTTTTTTGAATTGAGAGTTACTAACGCTTGATTCTCCGTTTCAAGGGGCGTATTTGAGCCTTTCCGGAGGTCTATCTCCGTTTCAAGGGGCTGGTCATGCGCTCAATCTCAGATAAAATCCCATTCACGCCAACGTCATTCCGCCGTTTTTGTGCCTCGCCTACTTGAGCAACAGCCCCTCGAAGCGGAGATAGACCTCCGGAAAACAAGAAATCCGCCCCTCGAAGTGAAGATAGGACACAGCAGACGCCGCAATGCAAAAAACGCCGTGTCAGTTGCCCAGTTGGGGCTGACACGGCGTCTTGCTACGAGCGGCGGGAAAATCAGTACTTCATGCCCATGGCCTCGCGCACCTGGTCGAGGGTCTCCTCGGCGATGGCGTTGGCGCGCTTGTTGCCGTCGTGCAGGATGTCACGAATGGAGTCCATGTCCTTGGCCAGCTCGGCGCGGCGCTCGCGGTGCGGGGCCAGGAACTCGTTGACTGATTCGATGACGTATGCCTTGAGTGCGCCGGCGCCGGAATCACCGATCTCCTCGGCGATGTCCTTCGGGTCGCGGCCGGTCACCAGACCGGCGGTGGTCAGCAGGGCGGAGACCTGCGGGCGGGCAACCGGGTCGAAGGTGATGCGGCGCTCGGAATCGGTCGGGCTCTTCTTGATGAGCTTGGCGGTTTCCTCGGCGGTGGCGCCCAGCATGATGGAGTTGCCGTACGACTTGCTCATCTTGCGGCCGTCGAGACCCGGAATCTCCGGTGCCTCAGACAGAATGGCGGCCGGCTCCGGGAACACCGGGTTCTTCTTGGCGTAACGCTCGTTGAAACGGCGGGCGATGGTGCGCGTGATTTCCACGTGCGGCAGGTTGTCCTTACCGATCGGCACGACGTTGGCCTTGCAGAAGAGGATGTCGCACGCCTGATGCACCGGGTAGGTGAGCAGCAGACCGGTCAGCGCGTGGCCGGACGCCTCCATCTCGGACTTCACGGTCGGGTTGCGGTGCAGCTCAGCCTCGGTGACCAGGGACAGGAACGGCAGCAGCAGCTGGTTCTCGGCCGGCACGGCGGAGTGGGTGAACATCATGGTCTTGTTCGGATCGATGCCGGCGGCCATGTAGTCGAGCACCAGGTTCAGCACGTTGTCTTGGATGTGCTCGGTGGTGTCGCGGTCGGTGATCACCTGGTAGTCGGCGATAATGATGTTCGTGTTGACGCCGCGCTCCTGCATGGCGACACGCTCACGGATCGAGCCGAAGTAGTGGCCGAGGTGCAGCCGGCCGGTCGGACGGTCGCCGGTCAACATGGTGAAGGACGACGGCTTGGCCTCCAGCTTGGCGAGCGTTTCGTCCGAACGCTTTTTGGCCGCGAGGAAGCTCGCGCTTATCTCATTGCCTGCCGCTGTCAGTTGCTGCTCGTCGGTCATGCGAAAATCCTTTAAATAGGGCTCAGATAAACGCTTTTTATGGTAAAAGTGTGAGCCGACAACGAACAAGCCACTATTAGTGGTACTCTCTATTGTTGATGAATCGAACAGCACAGTAATCGCAGGGGGTCAGATGGGCCGCGGACGTCAAAAAGCAAAACAGCAGAAAATTGCCCGAAAGCTCAAGTACCTGACCACCGATACCGATTACGATGAGCTGGCAAAAGAGCTGAGCGAGCAGGAGCCGGGAACGGGCTCTCCTGACCCGTTCGCCGATATTGATGATCAGTATGCGGACAAGGATGTGGATTCTGCTGCTGACGCCGACGCCGCCAAGGTCTCGCCCGCCGCGCAGGAGGACGACCTCGACGAGTACGCCAAGTGGGCAGCCGAAGCCGCCGCAAAGGCGACCAGCGGCGAGTTCCCGGCCTCCGCGCCGGCCGCGCCCAAGCCGAAGCCGGCCCCGCGCAAGCCGATTCCGATGCCCATGCCCTCAGCGCTGAAGCCGAAGAAGAGCTGAGCGCACGTAGGCATATGTCGGATATCAGCGGGCGGGATGGATCGAAGCCCACCATGCTCATCATGGACAACGACCGCATGGCCTTGATGGCATTGCAGTCGATTCTGGCGAAGGCCCTGCCAGACTTCGAATTGTTGCCGCCGGTGAGCGAAGGCAGCAAAGCCATTCAGCTGTGCACGGCCACCAAACGCCCGCCTGCTGTGCTATTGGCCGATATCGCGATGAACGACATCAACGGCCCGGATGTGGTGCGTGCAATCCGCAGGGAAAACGCGACCACGGCGATACTGGCCATTACCGCCTCGATTGTGGGCCGACATGCCAAAGAGATGGCCCGGGCCGGCGCGCAAGGCATCATGAGCAAGAACGATGATGTGCGGTTGCAGGCCGTGGCGATTCGTCAGGTACAGGCCGGCAAAACATGGGGCGATGGTGGCGACGTGCGGTTCGAGACCGCGGCCGTTGCGTCCGCGCGCATCAAGGCCGAGAAGGACAACCGGCTGAGCGCGCGTGAGATGGAGGTTGCGGAACTGTGGTCCCGCGGCCGGACCATGCCGCAGATCGCCGCCGAACTGTCCATCACCGAAACCACCGTGCGCACGCATTTGATGCGTGCGGCCGACAAGCTCGGCGCCGGCAATCTCAAGGAACTTATCGGCGCATGGATTCGCATGAACCTGCACTGATGAAGGCGCCAATGGGTGTGTGGGGATACGGTAGAAGAAGCGCAAGGCGCATAAGGGGAGCGGCCCGGTGAAACGTCCGATTATCATTTCGCGGCATTCGTCGTATACGTACAGTCATGCCGACGGCAAGCAACACCATCAGGTCGAGATTGATATAGAACTCAAGCATCCGCTGGCGATGTTCGGCCCGATCGGTGTGCTTGCGGTGGTGGCCATCGTCTATGCGGTGACCGGGTCGTGGCTGGTCACGGCGTCGGTGGCGCTAATAGCCAGTCTGCTGTTGGTGTTGCTCGGGGTCGCGTTGCACTGGCGCAAGCGCATGGTGGCTCAGGAGAGTGAAAATGAGCAGATGGGGTCGGTATTGGCCGACTTGCGCCAGAGCAACCAGCTGGCGATTGAATTACACGATACGCTATCCAACGATCTGACGTATATCTCGACCATTGCACGGAACAATTTGGCCGCGCCAGCCGGCATCGATGGTGGCGACTGGCAGCGCGTGCTGGATCGCAGCCAACGTGCCTTTGCGGAAGTGCATGGCATCATCGATTTTTTGACCGAGCAGAGCGGAATGGACGCCGGCTTCCGGGACGAGTCCTTGCCGGTCGGTGGCACCGGGACATCTGAGGTGGCGACTGCAGAATCAGGGCAGGCTGATTCGCCGACGAAAGAATTCGCCCTGGCTCGTGACCCGGTAGGCGCCGGGAGCTGTCCAGCGATTGCGAATGAGGTGGTTGACAATGCCGTGCCCGAGAACGCCGGTGGCGATGACCGTACGCAATCCACAGCGGGCATGCCGCAATCCTTCGTCACGCGTGTGAAGGCGCAGATCACCGATACCGAGGAGTTTCTGGAGGCGCAGGGCTATCGGGGGACGGCCGCGGTCAACGGCATCGCCATGGTCGTGGACCCCGAGGCGGCGGCCGAGGCGCTGTCGCTGATGACGGAGATCGGCACGAATATCCGCCGCCATGCACCGGCGGGAGATGATTCCTACCTGCTGTTCGTCACCCTGTCTCCCGAATGGATTGAGATTCGCGAGACCAACGATATCCGTGACGATGCCGATGCACAGAATGACCTGTCCGCGCAGGAGCGGTCGGGGCGTGGGCTGGCCATGCATCGCACCCGTGTGCAGGAGCTGGGCGGCGAACTGACCGCCCGTTCGGATGATGGCACGTGGATGATCTACGTGCGCATTCCATGCGTGCGGGGCTGATGGGGCAGAAGCTGCGATGTCCGGCGCCCGGCGCTGATTGTGCCCTGTCCTCACAAATGAGGACGACGACCGCAGCCATGTCCCCATAACCGAGGATTGCGGGTGTTCGGCTCGGCGGCGGCTCCCTATGGTGGCGTCCATAAGGACCAATCCCAGGGAGGGCAACGATGGCAAGTGATACGGAATTATGGCGGGGAACTGATTACGGATGGTGGCTGGCTGCGGACACGTCCGGTGCGGTCGGTGCCAGTCTGATCGCGTTCGCGGTGCCGCTGATGATGCTCGCCACGACAGGATCTTCTGCCGCCGCCACCACGACGGAAAGCATCTGCGTGGTGGTGCAGACGGTGCTGGGCCTTGCCGGCGGCGTGATTCAGGACCGATATGATCGCCGTACGCTCATGCTGATCTGGGGTGCGTCCGGTGTGGTGCTCTCGGCGGTGGCGGCGGCAGCGGTGATGCTGTTCGGCAATGCGCCGAAGACGAGCGGCCATGGGGTTAACGGGGCAAACGCTCCGGCATTCGGCGGACCGTATGCCCACGTGCTTCCGATCGCGCTGCTGTGTATCGTCGTGCTGTTTTCGGTGCGCGATGGGCTGTTGGAGAATACGTCGAATGCCATGCTGCGTGGCGTGGTGCCGGATGAGCAGCTACCGCACGCGATGGCGTTGAATGATGCTCGTGATTCGACGGTCACGTTGGTGGGTGGTCCGTTGGGCGGTCTGCTGATGACCGTGGGACATGCGGTGCCGTTCCTGACCAGCGCGGTGCTGAGCGTGCTGGGCATGGTGTCCGCATGGCGTATCCGCCGCTATTGGAAACGTGCGACTGTGAGCAGCGGCCGTCCGGGCAATGTTGATACCGGTTCGGAGGTCGGGGCCGTCTCGGACGCCGATGATGCCGATGACTCCGCCCCACGCTGGCGCGACGCACTGGACGGCATGATCTGGCTGCTGCGCGACCGGTTCCAACGCCATCTCATCATCGCAGCGGCCATGGTGACCGGTGCCAGCAATGCCTTCCTACTGCTGACCGCGCTGGACATCTCCCAAGGTGGCAGCCAGCTGATATCCGCCGGATTCATCAACGCCGCCTCCGCCGTTGGCATGTTGCTGGGCGCACTGATGGCCTCGCAACTGGTCAACCGTGTGCCCGGCGGCGTACTGGTGGGCGTGATGTTCGTCTTGCTGGCTGTAGGATTCACCGGTGCCGCGTTGGTGCCCTCCATGGTTGGCAAGGCCATATTTGTGGCCTGCTCGGTACTGGCATTGCCCGCGGGCAACGCGGTGCTTGGAGGCCTCAGCAATACCTTGGTGGGCAAGGACAAGCTCGGCCGCGTTGGAGCGGGCAGCATGGTGTTGCAGTACGGTGCCTATGGCGTGGCCGTGGCACTCGCCGGCTGGGGTATGCAGACCATTGGCTACGGGCCGACCTGCCTGATTCTGGCCGCCGTGCTGGTGGCCGCCGCCGCTTACGCGCTGACGATGCGCAGCCTCGTCACCCTGCCCACGCCGGACCGCTGGGCCGAGCATATCCAGCGCTGGGGTATCGCCCAGTTCTGATGGGCGGCCTGCGGCGGCGATTACAGCGGCAGCAGGTCGCTTAGGTCGTCGCGCTCGCCGACCGCGCTGATGTGGCCGGCGTCCTTTTCCTCTGCCCACGTGGTGATGCCGCAGGCCAGTCGCAGCCAGACTTCCGGGTCCAGTTCGATGACGTCCGGCGGGGTCAGGTTGTGCGGGTCCGATTCCGGGCCGTCCAGGATCTTGACCGCACCCCACGGCGCAACGCGCACCTCCACGCCGGGGCCGGGCGCACGCCGCTCCAGCAGGAACAGCGAGTAGCGCACAGCCATCGCCCATACCGGGCGCGGCAGAATGGGGGAGGCGGTCAGGCGATGTGGCGTGTTGTCGGCCAGTTCCAGGGCTGCGGCACGCCATTGCACCAGTGCGTCGTGCCCTCGTTTCAAGTCTTTTTCGAGAATTACTGCCATATGCTCCATCATGGCACCGGATCCGGAAGATCTTCCGTAATGCAAACGATGGCATACGGTGTGATGCGGAACTGTGAGACATGTGATACGCTTCTCAATGAGAACGTATGCAAGAGCGCTCCGCCGCCGACGTTACGGAGAGTTCATGCTTACGTTTGTGAGACGATACCTATCGCGCGGCATAATAATTACGGGCACTTATCCCGGAAGGAAAGTCAGAATGACCGAAATCACCGCACCGAAGTCTCCCGTCACGGCGGAACAATTCGCCGACGAGATTCGTGAACAACTGAAATACACTCAAAACGTCACCGCCGAGCAGGCCACCCCTGCTGACGTGTATGTCGCCGCGTCCAAAGCCGTGCGCAACCACCTCGCCGACTCCTGGTTCAAGACCCAGGCCGACACCGTCAACGGCAACACCAAGGCCGTCGGCTACCTGTCCGCCGAGTTCTTGATGGGCAAGCAGCTGGAGAACGCACTGCTGAACGCTGGCCTGACCGACCAGTTCGACAAGGCTGTGGAAGCCCTTGGCTTCAAGCCGAAGGACATCGTGGACGCCGAATACGAGCCGGGCCTCGGCAACGGTGGCCTTGGTCGTCTGGCCGCCTGCTTCATCGACTCCCTCGCCTCGCTGGGCGTGCCGGCCTTCGGCTACGGCATCCAGTACAAGTACGGCATCTTCAAGCAGAAGTTCGACGAGAACGGCAAGCAGGTTGAGACCCCGGATTACTGGCTGGCCAACGAAGAGCCGTGGGGCCACACCGACTACAACCGTGATCAGAAGGTCTCCTTCGGTGGCAAGGTCGTCGAGAACGCCGACGGCACCAAGACCTGGCAGCCCGCATGGTCCGTGCGCGCCGTGCCGGTGGACTACATGGTTCCCGGCTACAAGTCCGGCCGCGTGAACACCCTGCGCCTGTGGACCGCCAAGAGCTACGACGAGTTCGATCTGCTCGCCTTCAACCGTTCCGAGTACATGGACGCCGTGGCCCCGCAGGTCAAGGCCGAGAACATCTCCAAGATTCTCTACCCGGAAGACTCCACCAAGGTCGGTAAGGAACTGCGCCTCGAGCAGCAGTACTTCTTCGTCTCCGCATCCTTGCACGACGCCATCCGCGTCTTCTACCCGGGCCAGGACAAGCCGGACCTGACGACCTTCCCGAACAAGATCGTCTTCCAGCTCAACGACACCCATCCGGTGATCGGCATCCCCGAGCTCATGCGCATCCTCATCGATGAGTACGGCTACGACTGGGATACCGCGTGGTCCATCACCACCAAGACCTTCAACTACACCTGCCACACCCTGCTGCCGGAGGCCCTTGAGGTCTGGCCGGCCAGCCTGATCGGCGAGCTGCTGCCGCGTCACCTTGAGATCATCGAGAAGATCAACGCGCAGTTCGAGGCCGAGCTCAAGGCCAAGGGCGTTGCCGCCGACACCATCAAGGACATGGCCATCTACACTGGCGACGCCGTGCGCATGGCCTACCTGGCCACCTACGGCGGCTCCCACGTCAACGGCGTGGCCGAGCTGCACTCCCAGCTGCTGAAGGACGTCACCCTCAAGAACTTCTCCGACGTCTACCCGGACAAGTTCACCAACGTGACCAACGGCGTGACCCCGCGTCGCTTCGTCAAGCTCGCCAACCCGCGCCTGTCCGACCTCATCACCGAGGGCCTGGGCACCGACAAGTGGGTCGCCGATCTGGAACTGCTCAAGGGTCTCGAGCCGCTGGCCAAGGACGATGAATTCGTCAAGAAGTTCGCCGCCGTCAAGAAGGCCAACAAGCACGCATTCGTGGGCTTCGCCAAGGACCACTACGGCATCGATATCGACGAGAACACCCTGTTCAACACCATGGTCAAGCGTCTGCACGAGTACAAGCGCCAGTCTCTGAAGATTCTCGCCGTGATCTCCAACTACGCCGACATCAAGTCCGGCAAGGTCAAGGCCGAGGACATCACTCCGCGCACCGTGTTCTTCGGTGCCAAGGCCGCTCCGGGCTACTACCTGGCCAAGATGACCATCGAGCTGATCAACAACGTTTCCCGCGTGATCAGCAGCGATCCGGCCGTCAAGGGCAAGCTCGCCGTCCACATGCTGCCGAACTACAACGTCGAGATGGCTCAGAACCTCATCCCGGCCACCGAGCTTGACGAGCAGATCTCCCAGGCCGGCAAGGAAGCTTCCGGTACCGGCAACATGAAGTTCGCTCTGAACGGCGCCCTGACCGTGGGTACGCTGGACGGCGCGAACGTCGAGATCCGTGAGCGCGTCGGCGCCGAGAACTTCTTCCTGTTCGGCATGACCGTCGACGAGGTCGAGAAGAAGTACGCCGAGGGCTACGATCCCGCCTCCTACTACGAGGCCGATCCGCGCCTGAAGCAGGCCATCGATCTGGTGGCCGACGGCACCTTCTCCAACGGCGACCGCAACGCCTACTCCCCGCTCGTGGCCGACTGGCTGACCAAGGACTGGTTCATGACCCTGGCCGACTTCTCCGCCTACATGGGCATCCAGTCTGAGATCGAGGCCCTCTACGCCGATGAGCTCGAATGGAACCGCAAGGCCCTGCTCAACGTGGCCAACTCCGGCTACTTCAGCTCCGACCGCTCCATGGAAGACTATTTGGAACGTATCTGGCACACTGCTCCTCTGGCCTGACGGCCGCCGGAGCAGCGCGCCGGCTACGTGCTGGTTTCTGCCTCGCGGCTGTCGCCGCTCGGCGTCGCCTACGGGAAGCCCGCCGGGCTTCCCGCTTAACGGCTCCGCATATCTGGCACACTGCTCCTCTGGCCTGACGGCCGCCGGAGCAGCGCGCCGGCTACGTGCTGGTTTCTGCCTCGCGGCTGTCGCCGCTCGGCGTCGCCTACGGGAAGCCCGCCGGGCTTCCCGCTTAACGGCTCCGCATATCTGGCACACTGCTCCTCTGGCCTGACGGCCGCCGGAGCAGCGCGCCGGCTCCCCTCGGAGAGGGGAACCAGAACATAAGAAGCCCCGCAACCGACATCCATCGGTTGCGGGGCTTCTTGCGTTGAAAGACCGCCCTATCAGGCTTCGGCCGGGGCGGCTTCCGCCTCGCCATCGGCCTCATCCTCGGCCTTGTTCAGACCCAGGTCGACCGGCGAGGAGCTGTTCTCCCACGGCTCCTCCCACGGATCGTAATCTGGGTTCTGCTGCTTGTAGATGTACAAGCCAACAAGCGCGGCGAGCAATCCGCCGAACAGCAGCGCGAAGAACTTCCAACCGTTAGAAGACTTGTTCTCCATGACGGCTCCTTTCCCTAGGGATCGTCTGGTCGGTATGCCCATTCAGACCGACTCTGCTCCCTATTCTAGGCCGCTGTTTGTGACGATTGGGTGGAATGACATTCGTGGGCGATTCATCCACGCCCGCATGCCCTCGGTCGGCTCAGCATCTTCGCGGCGCGTGGAACGCATCCGAGACCTTCGATACAGTGGACTGCATGCATATTCCTACACAGCGGGAGATTCGATACCAGTGGGAGCGCGGTGGTCCGGTGATGACCTGGGCGCTGATTGTTGCGTGCGTGGCAGTGTGGCTACTGGAGGTATTGCTGGGATTTATTGCCCCGGGCCTGAGGACTTGGTTGATGTACCTCGGCATGGCGGCTCCGGTCAGACTGGTGGCTGAGCCGTGGACGCTCATCACTTCGATGTTCCTGCATGCGCCGAACTCGCTATTGCATATCCTGTTCAACATGATTGCCCTGTATTCCGTGGGCCCAGTGCTGGAACGAATGATCGGCCACTGGCGGTTCTTGGGACTGTATGTAATTTCCGGCCTTGGCGGCTCTCTGGGACTTATGGTGTGGGCTGCGGTGGCTCCGGGAGGCATCGGCTGGCAGATGGCAGCCTATGGGGCTTCTGGAGCCTTATTTGGCCTGTTTGCATCATTGCTGGTGGTATATCGCCGTATCGGCGCCGATATCCGCTCCATGTTGATCTGGATGGCGGTGAACTTCGCCTTGCCGTTCGTGGTCGGTGGCGTGGCGTGGCAGGCGCATGTCGGCGGCTTTGTAGTGGGTGGAATACTCACATGGCTGCTGGTGGGTGGTGTGCCGGCGTGGCGCGGTAAAAGCCTGAAATGGCGCATGCAAGTGTACGGCTGGGTCATGGTGGTGCTGGTCATTGCGTTGATTCTGTTGTGCAATATGGCCAATCCTTATGGGTGGATGAGTTTCGGCTCCCTGCACTGATATGGCTTGATATGGCTGTAAAAAAACGATTGATGCCGGGTATTGCGGAACATGCAGTGCCCGGCATCAGTGTATGTGCGGAAAGCGGCGATGTGGATATCGTCGTTCGGTGAGTGGGTGTGTGCCGTATGAAGATATCCACAGTAATGAGATGCGCGCAATGACGAGTTATCCACAATGGTGACTTGTGCACAAGTGTGTAGAAAAGTGCATAAGACTGTGGATAACTTATGTGGATAAGTTAGGAATGCCGCGGTATTACTGGGTTTGTTGCAGTGGATAACTCGGGTGTATAACTGTTCCCTCGCTGTGGCGATGTATGCCAAGCCAAAGTTATGCACGAGATATACACCGAGAAACGCCGCTTATCCACCACTTATCCACATGGTTTTCCACATTCGGTGGAAAACCACATGGGTGTAATTCATCCACAGGCTGTGGATAACGTAGTGGATAAGTCGTGGATAAGTGGTGGATAGCTGTGGATGAACAGGCTAAGGCACGAAAAAGGCCGGCCTCCGCATACGGGAGGTCGGCCTTTCGTATAAGAACTCAGAACAACCTAACGATAGAAAAACGATCTACCGATAGATAAGCGCAACGAGTCGGAACTCAGCGCCATCCCATCGTCATCAGGAATCCGATCATGATCAGGGCGAAGCCGATGCCCAGGTTCCACGCGCCGATGTTCGGAATCGGCCAGGAGCCAGACGGGGAAAGGTAGTACACCACGCACCAGATCAGACCGATGATCATGAACGCGCAGAACAGCGGCACGAACCAACGCGGATTCGACTTGGTGCCCTTGATGGTCTCCTCGACGCGCTTGGTGTTCTCCGCCTGACGGTTCATCATGCGCTGCATCTGCGGGGTCAGCGTGGCCTTATCGGCAGTGGCGTTGAGCACGGCCTGCACCTGCTCCATATTCACGCCGTAATCCGCGTCTTCCTCGGCAGAAGCGTTCTCTGCGTTCTGCTCGGTGTCTTTGTTGGCGGTCTCGTCAGCAGCGGTGCTGGATGAGGTCTCGCTCTGCCAGTCCTTCTGGTTGTTCGAGTCGGTTTCGTGCAGCTCTTCGTCAGCCATCAGCATAGTCTCCATTCAATAGGCTAAAAGTCATAATAGTGGCTACACTCGAAAGCGGCGACCAGAGTCGGCAGGAAGACGGGAAATTCATGGCCAGGCATATCGGCAAGCATGGCGCACGGCGCTCCCTGTGGGGCGGCGTCGCGGTGTTCGTCGTCGTCGCCCTGACCGGTTTTCTGCTGAGCACCAACGTGAGGGTCAACCGCACGGCCGACGTCACCAGCGATACTGCCGATCTGGTGGAGCAAGGCGTGGACGAGGCCAACCAGTTGCAGCAGGACGTCAGCGATCTGACCGAACAGGTCGCCAATCTTACGGACGCGCTCAAGGCCGATGGCACCGACGGTACTGACAGCACGCAGAACCAAGGCAAGGACTCCAGCAATGTGGATTCCAGCCTGATGCTGCCCGCGCTCAACGGCAGCGGCGTAACGGTAACGCTGGACGACTCCCCGTTGTGGGAGAACGCCGTCAACAACAACGGCACGACCTCGAACATCAACGACTACGTGATCCACCAGCAGGACGTCGAATCGGTGGTGAATGCCTTGTGGGCCGGCGGTGCCGATGCGCTGATGATTATGGATCAGCGGGTGCTGTTCAATTCGGCGGTCATCTGTTCTGGCAACGTGCTGTCGTTGCACGGTAAGAAATACTCGCCGCCGTTCACCATTTCCGCTATTGGCGACCCGCAAAGACTTCGCGCAGCGTTGAACGACTCCGAAGCCATTACCATTCTTAAGCAATATGTGACCGCGTTTGGCATTGGCTACAAGGTGGAGAATGCCGAGGACCTTCAGTTCCCCGCTACCGCCGCCTTGCTGCAGCAGTTGAAATATGCCACGGTCGATACATCAAAGACCACAGATGAGGAGCAGACTCAGCAATGAGACACGGCAGGCACAACAGCGGCGCACCGGCGCCCATTGATCTCGCGTCCGTGTCGGACGTACAGCCCTTCCCCGAGGACGACGCCGCACGAATGGCGGCAGACCCGGCCAATGCCAGCAGGGCAAGGTCCCGTCGTGCCGCAGTACGCGGCGCGTCTTCGCCCCAGCGGAGCCTGATCTGGCAGGCACTCGGCATCTGCGCCGAACTGCTGATTACCGCTGCCGTGATTTGCGCCCTGTACATCGTCTGGCAGATGTGGTGGACCGGTGTCGAGGCGGAGCGAGCCCAGAACGAAACCACCCAGTCCGTCGACTGGAGCGACCCCAGCAACAACGGGGGAACGGTCACCATCGCCAAAGCCCAGGAGGGCGATGCTCCAGTACAGCCGAAAGACGCGAAATATGGCGACTTGATTGCGCAGATCTACATTCCGCGCTTCGGCTCCCAATGGCATCGCAACATCGTGGAAGGCACCACGCTCGAGCAGCTCAATCGCCACGGTCTGGGCCATTACGACACCACCCAGATGCCGGGGCAGGTCGGCAACTTCGCCGTCGCCGGCCACCGCAACGGCTACGGGCAGCCGTTGGGCGATGTGGACAAGTTGCAGGAAGGCGATCCCATCATCGTTCGTACCAAGGATTACTGGTACGTCTACCACTACACCCGGCACAAGATTGTGCTGCCCACGGACGTGTATGTGATCGCCCCCAATCCGGAAGACTCCACTGCCAATCCCACCAAACGCATGATCACACTGACCACCTGTGAGCCGAAATACTCCACCCCCACCCATCGATGGATCAGCTATGGTGAGTTGGCGTACTGGGCCAAAGTGTCTGATGGCGTGCCCAAAGAGCTGGCTACTACTGATTCGTCCGGTGCAGTGAAGTTCTCCGCCACCGAAACCCCCTCGATCGCTTCCCGCATTGGCTCGCTGGACAAGGTGGTATTCGGCGCGCTGGTAGTGTGGCTGGTTCTGTTCATCGCCGCTGCGGTGGCATGGCGCTGGCCGGTGCTGCGCGAGATTCGCGCGGGTGAGCGTCGCCGCCCGGATGCCAGCATCTATGGCGGACTGTTGCGTCTGCAGCCCGGCGTGGCACCGATTCGATGGCTGCTGCTGGCTCTGCTGTTGTTCGCAGCCGCCGCAGCGCTGTTCCAGTGGGGATTCCCTTGGGCCGCCGCCAATATCCCATTCCTACAGCAGATGTCGAACTTCGTGGCAGTGAGCTGACGGCAGCCTAGTACTATGTCTTGCAGTACACGTCCCTCAAGGAGAGCCCTATGACCGATTCCGCGCATATTTTGGTGGTGGATAACTACGATTCCTTCGTCTACACGATCGTAGGCTATCTGCAAACCCTTGGCGCCACTGTTGATGTGGTGCGTAACGACGCCATCGACCCAGCCGCGCCGGGTGTACTGGACGGTTACGATGGCGTGCTGATTTCTCCCGGCCCAGGCGCTCCGGCCGAATCCGGTGCCAGTGAGGATATGATTCGCCTGTGCGCGGCCACCGGCATGCCGATGTTCGGCGTATGCCTGGGATTGCAGGCACTCGCCGAGGTGTACGGCTGCACTGTGGGCCATGCGCCCACCATCATGCACGGCAAGACCAGCCCGGTGGAGCATGCCGATGACGAGATCTTCGAGGGCGTGGCCAATCCCATGACCGCCACCCGCTACCATTCATTGGCCGTTGAGCCCGATTCGGTGCCGGATACGCTGGTGGTCACCGCGTGGACGCAGGATGACCACACCATTCAGGGCATCAAGGTCAAGGACAAGCCGATGTATGCCGTCCAGTTCCATCCCGAGTCGGTGATGACCCAGGACGGCTACCGTCTATTGGCCAACTGGCTGAGCGTGTGCGGCCAAGGCAACGCCGTGGCCAAGTCGGCCGGCCTTCAGCCCAAGGTCACGAAGTAGCAGCCGTCTACTTGCCGCCGCCTGTGCCGGTGCCTCCGGTGCTACCGCTGCCGCCAGCGTTGCCTCCTGTGTTGCCGTTGCCGCTGTTGTCGCCTGTGTCGGCGGCCTTCGTGGTGATGGTGACGGTCGAGCCCACGTCGACCTGGGCGCCGGCGACGGGATCGATGCCGACCACCACGGCGGTGGGGTCGGCCGGACCGTTGGCCTGGGCCTTGAGGCCGACGTACTTCAGCGTGTTTTCGGCGTCGGCATATTTAGTGCCTGCGGCGATATACGGCACGGTGACTTTCTTCTTGCCGGTGGACACCCAGATGGTGATGGACCCGCCCTGCGCGATGGGCGTGCCCGAATCGGGGCTCACACGGGTAATCAGACCGGCCTCCACCGTATCGGAGCTCTCCTGCTCCACAGTGAAGCTGAACCTGCCCTCATACTGCTGTAGCACGCTGTCCTTCGACTGACCGACCAAATTGCTCGGTACGGTGGTCATGCCGGAAGAAACATATATGGTGATGGTGGTGCCCTTGGGAACCGACTGGCCGGCGGCAGGATCGGTTTTCGTCACCATATCCTTGGCGATGTCGGCGCTGTCTTCGGTTCTGACGGTGGCATTCACCTTGAATCCGGCGCTTTCCAGAATGCTGCGCGCCTCTTCCTGGCTGCGTTCCTTGACATCCGGAACCTGAGTGGACTGCGGGCCTGCGGAGAACCATACCTTCACCTTCGACCCCTTGGACACCTTGGCGCCGGCCTCCGGGCTCATCTTGGTGCAGGTGCCCTCCGGCTCGGTGGAGTCGGTGTCCTGCTTGCCGACCATGGTCAGGCCCAACGCCTCGAGCTTGAGCTTGATATTGTCCTTGGAGGTGGAGGCGTTGCACACCTCGGGTATGGTGACCTTGTCTTCGGCGGACTTGTTGGGCGCGCCGTTCATGGCGAACACGATGCCCGCAATGACAAGCACCGCGACAATAGCCGCGATCACCGAACCGATAATGATCTTCTTGCGCTTCTTGGCCTTGGCCGCCGCCGCACGCTGCTGCGCACGGGACTGCAACGCCGCTGAGTTGGCACCATTGGCCGGTGGAATCTGCTCGAACTGACCGGTCACCGGGTTGAATGCCTGGGTGGGCTGCTGCTGCGGTTCCACCGGCGTGGTGGGCAAATCACGTTCGGCTTCCTTGCGGGCCTTCATATTCGACAGGTTCGTCAATGGGTTGAACGCGGCCGCCACCGGCACGCCGCCGTTCATGTAGGTCAGGATGTCGGTCTTGAACTCGGAGGCCGTGGCATAGCGATTCTGGCGGTCCTTGGCCATGGCCTTGGCACAGATCGAATCCCACATCTTCGGCAGCCCTGGCACCACGGCGGATGGCGGCGTGGCGACTTCGGAAACATGCTGGTAGGCGATGGCCACGGCGGAATCGCCGGTAAACGGCGGGCGGCCGGTGAGCATCTCGTAGAGCACGCAGCCAGCGGAATACAGGTCGGAACGCATGTCGACGGTCTCGCCGCGCGCCTGCTCGGGAGAAAGGTACTGTGCGGTGCCCACCACGCCCTGCGACTGGGTCATGGTGGCTGCGGAATCGTCCAGAGCGCGGGCGATGCCGAAGTCCATGACCTTGACCACGCCCTGCTCGGAAATCATGATGTTGCCGGGCTTGATATCGCGGTGGATAATGCCCATGCGATGCGAATAGTCGAGCGCGTTAAGCACGCCCAACAGCACCTGTTCGCAGTCGCGCTGGCTGAGTGCGCCGTTGACCTTGATGATGTCGCGCAGGGTTTGGCCCTTGACGTATTCCATGACGATGTACGGCAGACGCTCGGTATCGCCGCTTTCGGAAGAAACCAGTTCTTCGCCCGAATCGTAGATGTTCACGATGTTCGGGTTGTTCATCTGGGCCACGGCGTGTGCTTCCCGGCGGAAACGGGCCAGGAAGATGTCGTCGTTGGCCAGATCGGCGCGCATGATTTTCACGGCCACGGTACGGCCCAGACGGGTGTCAAGGGCCACGTGGACCTCGGCCATGCCGCCACGACCGATGAGCTGGCCAAGCTGGTAGCGTCCGCCGGCCAATGCGGTGGGCATACTGGTGCTCATTGCTTATTCCCTCCCAATCTTGAGGCCGGGGCCTCCAAAACAATGCGTGGCGTGCTGGTCACTCGGCGCGGCAGTCGATTGCCGGACGTGGCCATGGCGGTGTCGGCCATTTCGGTCTGCTGATCCAGCAGACGGCGTTCGATGCGTGCCAGCGTACGGGACACCACCAGCGCGTCTTTCGGGCGATCCAACGGGTCCTTGGCCAGCATCGACATGACAAATTCGCGTAACTGGACGTCCACCGAGTTCGGCAGCGGAGGCACGGGATTGTTCACGTGCGCTGCGGCGATATCGACCGGAGTGGTGCCGGTGAACGGACGATGCCCGGCAAGGCCCTCGTACGCCACTACGCCCAGTGAATAGATGTCCGATTGCGGCGTGGCCTGCTGGCCCTGCGCCTGCTCGGGGGAGATGTATTGTGCGGTGCCCACCACCATGCCGTCCTGGGTGATCTGGCCTTGGCCGGTGGAGTAGCTCACGCCGAAATCGGTGATCTTCACTTCGCCGGTGTCGGAAACCATGATGTTGGCCGGCTTGACGTCACGATGAATCACGCCGTGCGAGTGGGCCACGAATAGGCCTCGCGCGGTCTGAATCAGAATGGGCAGCAGTTCGATGGGATCCATCGCGCCCTTGCTATGGAACAGATCCGCCAACGATTTCGAGGGGACGTATTCCATAATCAGAAAGCCGATGCCGTCATGCTCGTAGTATTCGAACAACGCAGCGATGTTCGGGTGCGCCAGATTGGCGGAATTATGGGCTTCGGCACGCAGGCGGCGCAGCTTGGCCTCGGCGTTGGTCACGTCCGAGCGCAGCGCCTTGATGGCCACTTCACGTCCGAGCTGAATATCGTAGCCTTTCCAGACCTCGCCCATACCGCCTTGCGCAAGACGCGAATCAAGACGATATCGGCGGTGAATAAGCTGTCCTTCGATAAGTTTCACTGCTGCAAAGCCTCCTGCATCATCGCGCGCATGATCGGGCCAGCGGCGAGCGAACCGTGTACATCTGTGTTATGCACCAACACCGCGACGGCGATCTGCGGATTGTCCGCCGGCGCGAAACCGATCACCCAGCCGTCGATGGCAGAGTTGTCGATACCGATTTGTGCGGTACCGGTTTTGGCCGCCACCTCCTTGATGCCGTCGACCAGCTGCGGATTGGCCTCGGTCACCACGCTCTCCATCATCGTGGTGAGCTTGTCTACGGAATCCTTGCTGAACGCGTTGGCCATGGTTTGCGGTTTGGTCTGCGAAAGTACGGTGAGATCGGCGGCGCGCACACGATCGACCAGCGTGGGCTGCATCAGTTTGCCATTGTTGGCGATTGCCTGCGCGACCATCGCCATCTGCAACGGCGTGGCCGTGGTGTCGCCTTGGCCGATGGATGCCAGCGCAAGCTTGTCGTCGGTCTGATCAGAGGGGAATGTGGACGCGGTGGCCGTCATCGGAGTGCCCGTGGATTCGGTGCCGTCAATGGTGATGGTGCTGCCGAACCCGAGCTTGGCGGCCATGTCCGAAACCTTGCTCGCGCCGAGTTTCACGCCAAGCTGGGCGAAAGCGGTGTTGGACGACCATGCGACGGCCTCTTGCAGGGAGATCTGTCCGTTGACGCCATCGCCCTGTGCCTCGTCGTTCGGCAGCTGTGTGGCGGTTCCCGGCAAGGTATAGCTGGAGCCTGCAGGAATCTTCGTGTCCGTCTGATAATCGCCGGTTTCCAGCGCAGCCAAGGCGACGATGGTCTTGAACGTGGACCCTGGCGGGTACAGCTGTGAGGTGGCGCGGTTGATTAGCGGGCTATTTTGATTTTGGCCCGCAGAGAGTTCGTTGTAGGCCTGAGACGCGGCTTTGGCGTCATGGGTCGCCAGTTTGTTCGGATCGTAGCTGGGCGTGCTCACCATGGCGAGGATACGGCCGGTGTTGACTTCGATGGCCACCGCCGCACCATCGCGCGTACCGAGCTGATTGTAGGCAACCTGCTGCAGCTTGGGGTCGATGGAGGTTTCGATGGACGCGCCCTGATTCGTAGTGCCGGTGAGCATGGCCTTGGCCCGCTGCCAGATCAATGAATCGGCCTCACCGTTGAGCAGCATGCTGCGGGAGGCTTCCAGGCCGCGATCGGCGGTCTGGTTGATGGAGAAGAAGCCGGTGACCGGAGCATACAGCGGACCGTTGGAATAGGTGCGCAGGTATTTGAACGCGTCGTTGACCGGTTCGGATTTGGCCATGACCGTGCCGTCCGAGGCCAGAATGGCACCGCGGTAGGCACCGAGCTGGTGGTACAGCGAACGGGCGTTGCGCGGATCGTTGTTCAGCGCGTTGGCCCGTACCGCCATGATGATGGTGGACGACAGGCCGAGAATCACGAACAGCGCGACCACGGCGGTGAAAAGCTGACGAAGATATTTGTTCATACGCGAGTGCCTCCGTTAACGGGAGGAAGCGGGGGAATCGTACCGGTAGGCGTGTACGGTTCATCGGCGCCGGCATACGACGGAGTGGTGGTATCCACAATGGGGTCGTCAAACGATTCCGACTCGGACTGCGACGCCGTAGCCGACGCGCTGCGAGGCTGAACGATTGGCTCAGTGGCGCGGGCCCTGGCCTCAAGTTCCTTGTTGCGCAGCACGGCCAAAGCCTCGTACTGGAACGTATCCGAGGTCAGCTCCGGCTCGGGCGCATTGGCCGAGTTCGAGATGATGATGAGCAGGGTCGCGAGAATATAGTTGGCGATCAGGCTGGACCCGCCGGCCGCCATATAAGGCAGGGTCAGGCCCGTCAGGGGAATCACCAGCGTGATGCCGCCGACCACGGTGAACACTTGGAACGCCATGGTGAACACCAGTCCCGAAGCCAGCAGTTTGCCGAAACCATCCTTGATTTTCATGGCCGTGATGAAGCCGGAGGCGATGATGAGCAGGTACAGCATCAGCATGGCCAGCACGCCCATCAGGCCGAGTTCCTCGCCGAGCGAGGCGTAGATGAAATCGGAGTTCGCGAACGTGACGAGCGAGGGATGCCCCTGGCCCAGGCCGGTGCCGAGCATGCCGCCCGCCGCCAGTCCGAATATGCCGGTGACCAGTTGCCAGGAGCCGCCGGGGGTCTTGTTGTATTGCTCATTGCTGAACGGGTGCAGCCAGGCGTCGATGCGCTGACCCACGTGGCTGAACGCGCCGGCGGCCAGCACGGCGCCCGCGGCGAACGCGATCAGACCGATGATGATCCAGCTTTTCCGGCCGGTGGCCGTGTACAGCATGGCCACGAACATGGCGAAGAACATGAGCGAAGTGCCCAGGTCACGCTGCATGACCAGCACGCCCATCGAAGCGATCCACACCACGATGATGGGGCCGAGGTCCTTGATGCGGGGCAGTTGCAGCCCCAGCACCTTCCTGCCGCCCACGGCCAGCCGGTCGCGGTGATCGAACAGGTATGCGGCGAAGAAGAACGCGAGGAACAGTTTGGCGAACTCGCCCGGCTGGAACTGGCCCAATCCCGGAATCCTGATCCAGATGCGCGCGCCGTTCACCTCCATGCCGATGAACGGCAGCATCGGGGCGAGCAGCAGCACTAGGCCCACCACCATCGACACATAGGAGAAGCGTCGCAGCACGCGGTAGTCCTTCAGGAAGATGATGAGCAGCGCGGAAAGCACGATGGCGATGCACAGCCACACCAGCTGGCGTTGGGCAACCGCCCAACCTTCGCTCTGGTCGATGCGAGCGATCATGGTCACGCCGGTGGCGGTCAGCAGTAGCACGCAAGGCAGAATCGACTGGCTGGCATACGGCTGGAAGTGTACGATCAGCCCCCACAGCACCAGAAACAGCACTACGACCAATGCCAGCATGCCGGCGTATTGCATAGGGAATTCGCCGGCGGTGCGTTGGAACATCTGGATGAACGCCAACGCACTGATTGCCATGGCAATCAGCAACAAGGAAATCTGACGTAGACGGGTAGCGATCATCGTGCATCCCCCGTGGCCGCGTTGTCGGCCGCTCCGATACCGGATTTATCTGAGGAATCGGATGAGCTTGACGAACCGGACTTGTCTGACGAGGAGCCGGACTGGCTGGACGAATCCTTGGTGCTGTCCTTGGAATCGCTCTGGGAACTGTCTTTGGAACTGTCCGGGGAATTGGACGCCTCAGCCTTCTTGGCGACGTCGGCTTCCTGCTGCTTGGCCAGTTTGCGCATTTCGGTGCGGATGATGCCCACATGCGACTGCGCTTCGTCCAGCGAACCGACCGTGATGCCTTGGCTCAGCTGGTCACGCCATGTCTGAGGCAGGTCCGCGGTGGCGATATTGGTGGTCTGCACTTCGTGCGAAAGCTCAAGTCCAAAGAGATTGGTCGGCACGCCACGATAAATGGCCACGGTGCCGTTGCTATCTCCCACGTAGTAGTGCGTCTGGCTCCACGTGTACACGCCCCAGCCAGCGCCGGCCAAGGCCAGCACGGCAAGAATGCAGGTAATAATCACCGCAAGCTTATTGCGGCGCTTCTTGGTGCGCGTGGCCTTCTTCTGCTCGATCTGCTCATCGCGGATGGCTTTGGTCACATCCGGGTCGTTGGGGTCGGCGGACAGGCGCCCATCCGGCTTTTGCACCACCGGAATCTCACCGGTATCGGGATTGGCTCGTTCACCGGTCTCCTCGCGGACGGTGGACGGCTGCACCACGCGTGTGGACGACGGTTCGGCCGTGGTTTGCGCGGCCTCCGTCTCGTGCGCGCTGGCGGGCTGAATCAATGCTGCGGCGCGCTGGGCGGGGGAATCATCCTCACGCAGCGCGGGCGCGGTAGCCACCGGCTCGTTGACGATGTCGGCGATCGGCTCAAGATTACGGCTGGCGGCACCGCCGACCAACGGCGTTTGGTGCGGCAGATCGAACGCATCGGCATCCAACGCCAACGTGGCATCCGCAATAACGGCTGTGACATTATCGGTGCTGCCTGCCCGCAGTGCCATCTGCACCAGACGCTGCGCGCATTCGCCCTGATCGGACAGCGTGGTCATCGTCTCTTCGATGGTGGAATCTTCCAGCACACCGCACAGGCCGTCCGAGCACAGCAGCCAACGGTCGGCGGGGTGGGCTCGGCGAATCGAAATATCCGGGCGCGGGTCAATGTCAAAGTCGCCAAGCACGCGCATCACGACGTTGCGCTGCGGGTGGTTCTTGGCTTCGGACGGGGTGATACGACCGGTGTTGATGAGGTGTTGCACGTAGCTGTGGTCGCACGTGATGCGGCTCAGGTGTCCGTCGCGCAGCAGGTAGGCGCGCGAATCGCCGATATGGGCGATGACCCAGTAGCCGGCCACCAATGCCACTGCGGTAACGGTGGTGCCCATGCCGGCAAGCTTGCGTTCGCGCTTGGCCTTGCCGACGATGGCGTCATGCGCGGCCATAACGGAGGTTTCCATCATGCGGGAGATCGTCTCGACGTTGCCGCCGGTGTCGTCCTGCTCGATGTGGGCCAGTGACCGGATGGCGATGGAGGATGCCGTATCGCCGCCGGCGTGACCGCCCATGCCGTCGCACATGGCGATGAGATGCTCGCCGGCGAAGGAGGAATCCTGATTGTTCGCGCGCACAGTGCCCACATCGGACACCGTGGTGGAATACAGGAACAGCGGTTGTGAAGCGGCGGATTTTGGCATGCGGCTACCTCAGTTCGAAGGTGGTGGCGCCGATGCGCACAGGAATACGAGCGGGCAGGATGGTGGGGCGGTTGATGCGCTGCTGGTTGACCACGGTGCCATTGGTGGAGTTCAGGTCTTCAATGGCCCACTGCCCGGAGCGCGTGTCACGGTAGACGCGGGCATGGTGGGAAGACACGAATTCGTCATCGAGCACCACGGTGTTCGAGGCGGCGCGGCCAAGCGCGATGTCGGCTTCGGCCAGCGGCACGGAGCTGCCGGCAAGCGGACCATCGATGATGACCAACAGGGTAGGCTGCGCCGAGGCGACGGACGACGCGGAAGCGCTGGGCCGGCGATGCGGGCGCGGCGCAGCTGCCTGTGGCGTTTCGGCCTTGGCCTTATGCACTTCACGCTCACGGCGGCGGCGTGCGCGCGAAGGTCGCGGACTGAACGTCTCGATGTCCTTGCGCAGCGAACGCACGGCCAGCCAGATGAATATCCACAGCAGGATCAGGAATCCATACTTGAGCAGGGCGAATGTCAGTTCGGTCATGGGTGGGCGGCTTTCGGGCGTGTGCTCGACTACTCCTGGGCTTGGGCGGAGGCCCAGTACAGGATGCGGGTACGGCCGATGGTGATGGTGTTGCCATCGAGCAGCGTGGCGGCGGGCACTTGGTGGCCCTCCACGTACGTGCCGTTGGTCGAACCCAGGTCGCGGGCGATCACGCCGTTATCCGTGATGTCGATTTCCAGGTGCTTGCGGGAGATGCCCGGATCGTCGATGACGATATCGCAGCCGGAACCGCGGCCGATTACCGTCTTGTCTTTGGTGAGCAGGTACTGGTTGCCGTTCACCTCGAGCACTGGGCTGTCCTCGGTCTGCGCATCGGTGGTGACCGGCACGGCATTGCCTTGCACGGATTCGGAGGTGAGGTTGAAGTTGCCCTTGGACAGGTCAAGGTCTTCCTCGAAGATCACAATCACCGGGCCCACGAAGGCGTAATGCTGGCTCTTCGCGTACTCGGTGAGGTTATCGGCCAGTTCGTTGGCCAGGGTCTCGCTACCCCATGCCTCGATACGGTCGAAGTCAGGAGTACTGAGCTTGAAACGGTATTCATTCGGGGCCACCGTGCGGTCGCGGCCCACGGGCATGGCCTCGGCGTCAATCTCGCGCTCCAAGGCGCTGGAAAGATCGACAGGCTGCAGGTCTTTGGAGCCAAACTTGGCGAATACTCCGTTGACTGCACCCTCCACGCTTTTTTCAAAACGGTCGAGAACGCTCATAGTCCTCCCTTTCTAATCCTCACCCATCCTACGCGGTGATGGGAATATGAGGCAAAAAACCGGTCTTTTGTGTGGCGATGAGTGCAAAATATCCAAAAATATCCAAGAATTCAGGGCGGAAATGGGTGCGGCGCACCACCTGCGCCATTTTTCCGCATGCCGTGCGGGTGCGGGCCCCGGGCGTGCCGCGGACGTCACGGCCCACGGCACGCCCGGGGCCGGTCAGGCCAGGGCGTCGCGCAGGAAGTCGCGCTGGAGGGTGAGCAGGTTTTCGGCCACGGTCTCGTCGTTGGTCATGTGGGTGATGCCCGTCAACGGCAGGAAGGTGTGCGGGCGGCCCGCCGCCATCAGGGCCTGCGAGAGGCGCAGGCTGTGGGCGATGGTGACGTTATCGTCGGCGAAGCCGTGGATCAGCATAAGCGGGCGGACGAGTCCCGGCGCATCCTGCACGATGCCGTTGCGGCGGTACACATCCGGGTCGAGGCCCAGATAGCGCTCGGTGTAGTGCGTGTCGTACAGCGTCCAGTCGGTGGGTGGGGCGCCGGCGCACGCGGCCTTGAACACGTTCGGCGCGTCCAGCACGGCCAGTGCGGACAGGAAGCCGCCGTAGGACCAGCCGATCATGCACACCTTGTCGAGGTCCGGCGCGGGAACGCCGGGCCTGCGCCCGTCGGCATTGAGCCTGGAGACGGCCTCGGGAAGGGCGTTGACGGCTTCGATCTGATCGGCCAGCGTCACGCCCTTCATATCCTCGAAGATCGCGCGATCCCAGGCCGGGCCGCGGCCAGTGGTGCCACGGCCGTCCGCCGTGACCACCAGGAAGCCCTGGTCGGCCCACCACTGGCCCTCCCAGTAGAAGGACTGGGAGGCGACGACCTGCTGGAACCCGGGGCCGCCGTAAGGCTTCATCAGCACCGGCAGTTTGTCGGCATGGGCGTACGGGCTGGACGGGCTCGGCGCGATGATCGCCGTGTACAACCGGTGCTCGCCCAGCCGCGTGAACGTGACGTTCGGCGTGAACCCGGGTTCCGCGGCGGTGCTGGCGATGTCGGCGGCGGTGATGTCGGCGGTGTTGGCGTCATCGCTGGCGTTGGCGGCGATGACGGCATCGGTGACGCCGCCGACGGCGCATCGCGTGACGATATGCCGCATCTGGGCGCGGGCGGAACGCATATCGCGCCCGGACACCACCATGCCGCGTGCGCCGCGTGAGGCCGTCCACTGACCGGGCTCGGTCGTGATCGGCGCGACCGAGCCGTCATATCCCATGCTCACCACATCGAAACTGCGGGCGTCATGGCCGCCGAACAGAGACTCGGCATCCGAAGCGGCGTCCGAGCCGGCCCAGGCGCGCGGCACCTCGGTCGCGATCTCGGGCGCACGCTGCACCACGGCCAGCACGTCGTCGTCGGTCACGTCGAGCACCGCGCGCACGTTCCACCCGGTCGGCGTGAACGGGCGGCCGTCCACCGTCAGACGGTTGGTATCCGCGGCCATGTCGTTGAGCGGGCACACCAGCCGTCCATCCGGTGTGTAGGCGGGCGTGCCGTGAATCAGGTCGATCCACTGGTCGTTCGCATGCTCCTCGAGCACGCGCGTGGCACCCAGCGCGGCCCCATCCGCCGCGACCGCCACCTCGAGCACCTGGTCGCGGGTCTGGCGGCGGTTCTGCACCAGCACCAGCGGATCGTGTCCGCGCCGCCAATGCACGGCGGCCACATACTCATACGCCTCACGATCCCAATCCACGTCGGCGTTGCCGGTGATGCCCGCGTACCGGCCGTCTCCGTCGAACGCCAGGGCGATCACGGTCAGATACACGTCGGCGTTGCGGGTCAGCGCGCGTGGGTAACGGCGGCCGTCCGCACGCTTCTCGGGGTCGGCCGGATCGCTGATGTACCAGGTCGGCTCGTCGGCGGTGTCGAAGGATTCGAACAGCACGTGCTGCGAATCCGGGGCCCACCAGAAGCCGTCGTACCGGTCCATCTCCTCGCCGGCCACGAACTCGGCCAGACCGATTTTCCACGTGTTTTCGGCCGGATTGCCGTCCTCGTCCTCCACGCTCACGCCGTAGACGGCGGTGATGCGGTCACCTAGCTCGCCGCCGATATCCACCAGCATCAGGTAGCTGCCCGTGGTGTACAGCACATGTTCGCCATCCGGGGCGATGCGCGGGTTCAGCACCGGCGTGTACATCGCCGGATCCTCATCGAGCCATTCGCCGGCCAGTTCACGGGTGTGCGGCTCGGGTGCGCCGGTCTCGTCATTCCAATCGATGTCGGTCAGGAACAGGCGGCCGTTGATGGTGAACACGATGCGATTGCCGTCGTCATCTGACGAATAGCCGACGATGCCGGTGCCGCCTTCGCGTGCGCGTTCGCGGCGGGCCTTCTCCTCGGCCGGCACGTCCTCGCTGTCGGCGGTTGCGCCCAACAGTTCGCGCGGGTCGGCCAGCTTGGTCTCATGGTGTTCGCCGGACTCGTCGAACCAGCTTAGCCACAGTGCGGTCACCAGATCCTCGGGGCCGTCGGAGCGCAGGAACAGGGCCCGCGAACCGTCGCCCACGGTCTGTGCGGAGCGCGGCGCGCCGCAGCCGAAGCGCAGCGTGCGCGCCCTGAGGCGTGGAAAATGTTTGATTGCGTCATTGACATCATTGGTTTCGCTCATACTCACAACCTACGCGCTCGTACGGTCAGTGGCGTGACACATCAGCCGGGGCCGCGGCGCGGGACTTGTCCTAAGATGGGGACCATGCAGGTGACGATGATCGACGAAAACAAGTACGCCGAAACGATGGCCGACGTGGTGTTGCCCGCGCTTGAGCAGTGCCGCGAGGAAGGCTGGTTCGATCCGTCCGCCGCCGAACGTTCGGCCGGCATCGAGCCGTTGTCCGGCATCATGGACACCGGCGGCCGCTCGGGCCAGCTGCACTACCTGTGCTATGACGCCGCCAGGTTCGACGCGATCCGCGAACAAGGCGCCACCGCCGTCTTCCGCGGGGCCATCGTCATCAGCCACGGCTTCACCGAGTTCGCCGAGAAGTACGACGAGCTGGTCTGGTACTTCCTGCTCGCCGGCTATTCGGTGTGCGTGCTCGAACATCGCGGCCACGGCAAGTCCGCGCGCGACGTGGACAACCGCTGCATGGTGTGGATTGATGACTGGCAGCGCTACGTGGCCGATCTGGCCGGCTTCGCCGAAACCATCGGCCAGCAGTACGCGGCCGGCATGCCGCTGAACCTGTTCTGCCATTCGATGGGCGGCGGCATCGGCGCGGCCTTGCTCGAACGCTACCCCGCCCTGTTCGACAAGGCAGTGCTCTCCGCCCCGATGATCGCCCCCGCCACCGGCATGCCGTTGGGCTTGGCCCGTGTGCTGGTCGGCGCGCTGTGCGGACTCGGCTTCGGCAAGAAGCGCGTGTTCGGGCAGTCGGATTTCACGCCGGAATTCTCCATGAAAGGCAACGAGGGCGCGTCCGAGGCGCGTGAACGCTGGTACTTCAAGCTGCGTTGCGAGAATCGCGAATACCAGACCTACTGCGCGGCGTTCGAATGGGTGCGTCAGGCGCTCAAGCTCAACCGGGCCGTGCTGCGCCCGTCCGCCTGCGCCGAAGTGGAGACGCCGGTGATGCTCTTCCAGGCCGGCCGAGACGTGTGGGTGCTCAACAAACCGCAGAACCGTTTCATCCAACTGGTCAAGGACGGCGGCGGCGAGGCCAATCTCGTGCGGTTCCCCGAATCACGCCACGAGATCTTCTCCATGCCCAACAGCACCTACAAGCCCTACCTCGAAAAGATCCTTGGCTTCTACGATGACCCCATGATCGCCAGCGCCACGTACTGAGCGCCGCTGTACCCATCCGATGGGTAGAGTGGCTTGCGAGACAAGGCGAGAGAGGCGGACCCATGGCGAACGGCGTACGGCACACGAAAGGCGCACCGGCACCGCAGACGGGCTGGCGAGGCGGGCACGTCGTATCCGCGCGCGCCACGACCATCGGTCTGATGGCCATCCTGTTGTGGAGCGTCATGGCCGCCGCCGTGCGCATCGTCGCCGAGGATTTCGGCGCCACACTCGGCTCGGCGCTCATCTACACGGTGGGCGGCATCCTGTTGCTGGTGTTCCGGCGGCCTGCGCCGATCCGAGAGTTTCCACGGCGATACCTGATTGTCGGCGGCCTGCTGTTCGTCTTCTATGAATCGTCGATATCCCTGTCGCTGGGCCTGGCCCCCACCGCCGAAGCCTCGGTGGAGGTGAGTCTGGTCAACTACCTGTGGCCCACGATGATGGTGCTGATGTCGGCCGCCATGTCCCATCGTCGGCGCGCGGTCCGCGCCGTGCTGCCGGGGGCGGTCGTGGCCACGGCCGGCGTGATGCTGGCGGTCGGCGGCAATTCCGGGCTTGACTGGCAGGCCGCCGTGCGGCACATCGCCGCCGACCCCCTGCCGTACGCGCTGCGGTGTATGCGGTGTTCACGCCCGCCATGAGTCATGGCGTGGATGGCACCTCGCTGTTCTTTCCGTGGGTGGCCGTGGCGTTGTGGATCATCCACGCCGCATCCGGTCAGGGATGGCCGTCCGCGCCGCCGCGCCCGTCCGCCTGGCTGTTCGTGGTGATCGCCGCGGTGGCGATCGGCGGCGGCTACGCCTGTTGGGGCTATGGCATTCTGCATGGTTCGATGGAACGGCTGGCCATCGCCTCATACGCCACGCCGGTGCTGTCCACCGGGGCCAGCGCGGTGCTGCTGGGCCTGTCGTTGTCGCTGCCGTTCTGGTGCGGCGCGCTGCTGGTGGCCGCCGGCTCGGTACTCAACTATCTGGTCGGCGCACGCGAATAACCCGGTGCCGGGCATGCCGGGCGTATCGCCCGTGGGACGCTGGGCGAAGCCTGTGGAAATCATGAAAACTCGTGGCAGGTTCCGTGAAACTCGTCGATGCTCCATGAATCACGGGTTAGTGTGGCGTGAGCCTGCAAGTGATGGCCTGAAGCGCGAAGGTGAGGAATGGAAGACTCCGTTTGGAAGACGGTCATGGGATTGTCGCTGATCCGGGGGATCGTGCCCCGGACCTTGTTCGGACTGACCGCGGTCGCGGCGATCATACTGATCGGCATACTGGCATTCGGCGGCAGACGCCGCCGCACGCATCCGCTGGTCGCCTCACTGGTTGCCGCCGCGCTCGCCGGCACGGGCGGACTACTGGCCACATGGCTGATGTCCGACGTGTTCATGGTGTTCGGCGTATCGCTGGGCTGGCCGGTGACCCTCACCGTCGCGGGAGGCTTCGCGGGCCTCGGCTTCGTGCTAGCCGCCGCCGTGACGTTGCGGGGAGCCCGTCGCGCACTGGCCGTCGTGCTGGTGCCGCTGGTGCTGGCGTCCACCGCGCTCGGCGTGGACTTGATCTACGGCGAATACCGGACCATCGGCAATCTCGTCGGCTATACGCCGTACCCCCCGCTCGGTTCGGTCACCGTGCGCAAAGCCTCGATGAGCGTCGGCGAGTGGCGCGACAAGGCGCGCAAGGACGCTCTGCCATCCATGCCCGACTCGGGCAGGGTGTTCGCCGTCGACATCCCGAACACCGAATCCAAGTTCAAGGCGCGCAAGGCGATGGTCTACCTTCCGCCCGCCGCGCTGTCCGACCGCCCGCCGGCCCTGCCGGTGATGGAGCTGCTCGCCGGTCAGCCGGGCAGTCCCGGTCGCCTCATCGACGCCGGCAACATCGCCGCCACGATGAACGCTTACGCCGCCGAACACGACGGGCTGGCGCCGATCGTGCTCGCACCCGACCAGAACGGTTCGGCCATGCACAACAGCCTGTGCGCCGACACCACCCGAGGCAACGCCGAAACCTACCTCACCAAAGACGTGGTGAACTGGGCCACAACGACGCTGCCGGTAGCCAAGTCGGCCCGTATGTGGGCGATGGGCGGGTTCTCGCAAGGCGGCACCTGCACCACGCAGCTGGTGCCGCGTCACCCCGACATCTACGGTGCGATGCTGCCGGTGGATGGTGAGCTCGAGCCGACCGACGGCAGCGTCGAGACGATGGTCCGGCGATATTTCGCCGGCGACCGCAAGGCCTACGACGGGCAGGTGCCGGTCAACGCCATCGCCGCCACCGGCACGGCCGGCCAGGCGCTGTTCGCCGGCGCCGGCAAAGGGGATCGGAAGTCGGTCGCCAACATGCGCACCATCGCCGCGGCCGCGCGCGCGGCCGGCATGGAGACCACCGAACTGGTCGTGCCCGGCGCCGACCATGACTGGCATGCGGTGCAGGCGGTCTGGAACCCCGGTCTCGACTGGTTCGGCGCGCGAACCGGTCTGGGCGAAATGACGAAATCGTTGGAGGAATACCCACAAGTGGAGGTGTTGCAATGAGCGAAGAACAACAGCATGGGAACGCGCGGCCGGCGGCCATGCCGCAGACTCGGCGGCCCCTGCGGGACGCGGAACCCTCGCGGACGAAGCCCACCACGACCTCCCGAGCCACCAAACCGCATACGGCAAGGTCCAGCCATGCGGCGGAAAGCTGGCGTGAACTGGCCGGTGACATGCGGCAGTGGGCGGACGACCACCGGTTGGCCGTCACCGCCACGGCGGCGCTGGTGGCGCTGAATCTGGCGTCGTGGCTGGTGGCCGCGATGGCCGGATTCGCGTTTCCGCTGCGGCTCAGCACCAGCATGGCCACATTCAACGCCGGCAAACTCATCTGCTCGCTGTTCCTGGCGCGCGGCGTCATCCAACTTATGGTCGACGCCGTCCTGTGGCTCGTCATGTTGTCGATAGCCGAACCATGGCTCGGCCGTGTGCGCACCGTCGTCACCGCGCTCGCCTGCGCGGCCGGCGGCGTGCTGGCGGGCCTGACCCTGTGCGCGGCGGCCGGATGGATGTTCCAGGACTCCCTGTTCGTCTCCCGCATGCGGTTCGCATTGAGCCCGCTGGTGTTGCCGGTCGGCGCGCTCATGGCGGCCAGCGCGTTCTGCAGCCACCTACGGCGCAGGCGCATCCGACTCGTCGGCTATGTGGCGATCCTGGTCACGTTGCTCTACAGCGGCAACCCCAGCGGCTACTGCATCCTCGCCGCCGCGCTGATCGGCCATGCCGCCGGCCGTGTGATGGCCGGGCCGCCCGCGCACGTCGAAGCCGAATGGCACTGGCTGCGCAGCACCTCCTTCGAGGCACGACGCATATTCGCGGCCATCGCCGTGGTACTGGCCCTGGGGCCGGTCATCGCCATCACCTCCCATAACCATGCGGGCCCGCTCAGCACGATCGGCCTGCTCATGAGCCCGGTTTCCGTCGACAACGGCATGCTGGCCAAATGCCTGGCTGGTGACACGCACGGCGGATGCTTCCTGCAGTTCAATCTGCTGCGGGCCTCGATGCCCGGCGCGGTGCTGCGCTCGCTGCTGCCCACTGCCGTGACCTTGGTGCTGGCGTGGGGCCTGTATCGCGGACGTCGGTTCGCGGCCATCTGCACCGTGGCCATCAACCTGTTCACGGTGGCCATCGCCGTCGCCTACTATCTGGTCGTGCCGCTGAGCCTCGCGCCGGACGGCATGGCCTCCCTGCTGCAGCACGGCGCGATCGTGGCCTGCGTGGCGAACGTCCTGCCCCCGCTGCTGTTCGCCATCGCCCTGCTGGCGGCAATGAAACACTTCCCGATTCGCATCGGCTGGCGCAGGCTGGTCGGCGGCATCGGCGCCATCGTGCTGGCCTGGCTGGCGTGCGCCGCCATATACCTGATATACGGTATTGCCCAACCCGCCACCTTCTCGCCACGCGCCACCGCCTCGTCGCTGCTGGCCGAACTGCCGGGCCGGTTCCTGCCCATAGGCTTCCTGAGCCATATGAAGCTGTCGTTCGTGCCGCGCACTCCAATGGCTTCGATCGTGTACCAAGGCGTCGGCCTGGTGTTCTGGATCGTGGTGCTGGCCGTGGTGATCCACTGGATGGGCGACGTGAGCGAATCGAACGAGCTGGCCCGTGCGCGCGCCGAACGTCTGGTCGAAACCGGCGGTGAATCGATGAGCTTCATGACCACATGGGAAGGCAACAGCTACTGGCTGTCCCCCACGGGCAGATCGGCCGTGGCGTATCGCGTGCTCAACGGCATCGCCCTGACCTGCACCGGACCGTTCGGCGATCCGGCGGAATGGATGGACGATCTGAACGGTTTCACCCAGTACTGCGTGGAACGTTCGCTGTCGCCGGTGTTCTACGGCGTGCATCGGGAACAACGCGACGCGTTGCTGGAAGCCGGCTGGAACTCCATCGAGGTCGGCAGCGAGATGGTGGTCGACCCGCGCAACTGGAAGACGACCGGCAAGAAATGGCAGGATGTGCGCACCGCCATCAACAAGGCCAAACGCGATGGCGTGAGCGACGTGCAGTCCACCTTCCTGGAAGCGTCGCTTGACGTGCGCGAGCAGATCGAGGACATTTCCGAGGAATGGGCGCAACTCAAGGCGTTGCCGGAGATGAGGTTCACGCTCGGCGGCGTCGAGGAGCTCCGCGACCCGCGTGTGCGGCTGCTGTACGCCGTCGACGCGGACGGGCGCGTGTTGGGCGTCACCAGTTGGCTGCCGACCTGGCGCGAAGGGCGCATTGTCGGCTGGACGTTGGATTTCATGCGCCATCGCACCGACAGCCCCAACGGCATCATGGAGTTCCTGATCGCGCGCATGGCCGAGCGTCTGCGCGACGAGGGCGCAGCCGATCCCGCGCACGCCGTGGAGTTCATGAGCCTGTCCGCGGCGCCCCTGGCCGGCATGAATCCCGATCGGGACAACGCCGGGGAGGACGGGGCACCGGCCAGCGAAGGCACGCAGGTGCTCCAGCACGCGCTGCAGATTGTGGCCGACTGGATGGAACCCGCCTACGGCTTCCACTCGTTGTTCAACTTCAAACGCAAATTCCAGCCCACCGAGGCGCCGGTCTACGTGTGCTATCCCGATCCGGCCGCGTTGCCGAAGATCGGACTCGCCGTGGTGCGCGCCTATGTGCCCAGCGTGACGGCCGCCGAAGTGGCCGGCATGCTCAGCACGCTGCGGTCGTGAACGGCGCGCGCCGTCATGGCGTAGTAACGTGGGACGCATGAACGAACGAAACAACGAGCGCGGCGACGGCACCGCGCAGGTCGCATACTTCGCCGGCGGCTGCTTCTGGGGGCTGGAGCGCTACTTCCAGAACGTCGACGGCGTCACGGACACCACGGTCGGCTACGCGCAATCCACCGTCGAATCGCCGACCTACGAGCAGGTCTGCGCGGGCGGCACCGATGCGGCCGAAACCGTGAAAGTCGAGTTTGACCCGGCACAGGTCAGCCTGCGGACGCTGACATTGCTGTTCCTGGAGGTCATCGACCCGTTCTCCGTGGACCAGCAGGGCGAGGACCGCGGCCGGCAGTACCGCACCGGCATGTTCTACACGGACGAGACGCAGCGCGCCGTGTATGTGGCGGCTCTGGAGCAGCTGGTCGACCGCCAGCCGCAGCGCCCGGCCGTACTGGTCGAACCGCTGCGCAACTTCTACCCGGCCGAGGCACACCATCAGGACTATCTGGTGAACAACCCCGGCGGCTACTGCCATGTACCGATCGCCGCAATCGCGAACGTAAAACGCCGTCAGAAGTACGTGGAACGCATCTGGGATCTGACGCTTGAGCAGTTCGCGGTCACGCAGAACGCCGCTACCGAGCGCCCGTTCGTCAACGAGTATGACGAGGAGTTTGAGCCCGGCATCTACGTGGACATCGTCAGTGGCGAACCGCTGTTCTCATCGCGCGACAAGTTCGATTCCGGCTGCGGATGGCCCTCGTTCTCCCGCCCGATTGCCGGTGACTTGCTGACCGAGCATGAGGACCACCGCATTCCGGGCCGCGACCGCATCGAAGTGCGCACGTCGGACACGCAGATTCATCTGGGGCACGTGTTCCCCGACGGGCCGGCCGACCGAGGCGGCCTGCGCTACTGCATGAATTCCGCCGCGCTGCGTTTCGTGCCGCGCTCGCGTATGGTTGAGGAAGGCTACGGCGACTGGATTGCGGTTGTGGATGGGGATGATAAGGCATGAGCATGGAGAATATCGCGGGCGCTCGCAAGCCCGCCAAGCGTGAGGATGAGCACACGGTCGCCGGCGAGCATCGCATGATGCGCCGTGCGGACCGCGAGGTGACCGATCCCGAGCGGATCGCCGCGATCATCGCCGCCTGCGACATCGTTGAAGTGGCCTATGCGGATGCTGAGGGCCTGGCCATCGTGCCGTTGAATTTCGGATTTGATTATGAGTATGACGAGGCCGATGGTGTTGCCGCAACAGCCTTGGTGAACGGTGCTGAGACGGTCGGCAGCACGGGAGTCGTGGCAGCCGATGAGGTGGGGTGCCCCGGCAAACTGACGCTCTGGTTCCACTCCGCGCCGCGCGGCCGCAAGCTCGACGCGATTCGCGCCGCCGCCGGTGGCCGACTGCCCGTGGCTTTCACCATGCAGACCGACTGCGAGGTGGTGGCGGGCCGCACCACGTGCAATTGGGGTGAGGCGTTCAAGTCGATCGTCGGCAATGGCACGGCGTCACTGGTCGAGGATCTGGATGAATGCCGCCACGGCTTGCAGACGCTGATGGCACAGCAGGCGCATATGCCGAATGTGGAATTCACTGATGCGCAGGTCCGCAGCGTCACGGTGTGGAAGATTGAGTCCGACTACTTCACCACCAAAGTCCGCACCAAACCCGTGCCCGCACACATGCATCAGCGTTAGCCGGGGATAGCGCGCCACCTCCCCACTGGCGGGAGGCAGCGCGCAGCGCCGGTGGATGGCCCACGTCCGGACCCGATAGACTTGCCGCCATGGCAGCAGTGACAGTGGTAATTACCAGCTACAATCAGGGCCCGTTGATTCACGAGGCAGTCGAGTCGTCATTTTTTAGTGGCATTCGCAGCTATCGAATTATCGATGATATCAGCTATCGCAGTATTCAAGTCATACCCAACAGAACGCATGGACTCCAGCAGGTTGGGATTTGGCGCACATGTTCGTTCTCTCACAGTGATACCTCGATGTGCTTAAAGTTGCTTGCAAAATCTAATGTAACGGACGTTAAGAACGGTTTTCGGATAATCAAGTAAGATTGGCGGCTAGTATAAGCATCTTTCTAATTACTGTACTCAATACGCAAGCTGGGGTCTGTCTCGTATGTGTCAATAATCTTGTTGTAAGAGGTGACCAAATCAGTGAGCATTGTTTTGCGTTCATCTTGGCTAAAATGACCATGCTCATGGACATTGGTTGACAGGAATGACTGAATATCCCAGACCTCCAATCGTTCAGCGAAGCCCATATCCGCTGCCAAATCCCAAGCAGTTTTCACTCGGTCTTTCACCGTGATAATGATTGGATGAAGGCCATTCTTGATATTGCGCTGGCATTTCTCCATAAGCAACGTGGCTGGAGCGGTAGTGCAGTGTATGGCGGTATCTCCGATATTGAAGTCGCCGCCTCGCCCGGTGGGGTCATCTGCTACTGAAGCTCCGTTGATTTCCACTTCCGGCATGATAATAGACAGCTTTGCTGCCACGAGCTGCTGCAGCACCGTGCCCTCGTACATGGTACCGGGATTCTCTTTTTGCCGCTTCTTGGCCTGCTCTAACAGATTGCCTACTGCTGCGGTGATTGAGAGTGACTCATCGGCCTCTAGCCTGAATGGCTTGCTATTGAAGAACTTGCGTATACGATCAATCCAAAAACGCTCTATCTCGCTGAAATCTTTGCTGGACGGCCGCTCTTCATTAATGAGCGCTGCATAATCTTTCATTATGCCCATAAGGCCGCGGCTAGTTCGACCACCTTCGGACGCGAGCACCCTCTTGATGTGGTACTCCTCTAAAATGCTTTGGCAGTTCGCACCACTCAGTCCTTTGACCTGTCCTTCTTTACCCGTGAGATAATCATCGGGATTGATTGGCAATGTATCTTTCGAGAAGGCGCGGTTGAGCTGCAGTATGCCGGCCAGGTTGCCTTTGGTGTTAATGCCGTGGCTCTTTCGAAACTCCTCGATGGCGTCAATACCCATGCTCGCTCTCCTTCGACGACTATCAAGCTGACCGTAGCTCGTGTTGCTGCTTTGCCTTGTCCAATGTACCGCGAAGTGCTGGCATGAAGTAGTGCTCGCCAAGCCATTCGACTACAGGTACTGCCACTGCGTCACCGAAGCCGAACAAGGCTTGGTTGGTGCGCAGACCATTAAGGTTGTAATGAGATGCGCCCATAAGTGCCGCGTACTCCTTTGGAGTCATCCAGCGCACTGCCGTCGACCCCTTGCCGAGTCGTACCACGGCTTGTCTTGAAGAACCCCCGCGAGCTGTTCGTAGACATCCCGAAATGTCATCCGCTCGGACTTCCCACGTGGGTTTCCCGTTCCGAGTGCGCCTGTATGCCGTTCGATAAGAGATGAACGGATTGTCCTTCAGCTTCGTCACTCTCTCTGATTGCACAGCGGACAGTGAGTCAAGAAATGCCGTTAGCTTGCCCTTAGGCCACCATCGGGAATCATCGTCTGACATCTCTTCGGCGTACATGCCAAAGCCCGCCATAAGTGGTTCCGGCGGTTCCGGCAGAACTGCCCTGTGCATACGCAGGGAGGTATCGGCAAACACCTGTTGCAACCAATCTGGCCGTAGTGGGGAATTGGCTTGCGAGCCCTCAGGAGGATTGGTTAGGCCGACCAAGAACAGTCTGGGGCGGGACTGGGGCACAAAACGCCGAGCGTCGATTGACAGCGCGTCAACTGAATATCCCAGTTGGTTGAATGCGCTTACTGCTGCTGCTATATCCTCGCCTGAGTGAGACGTAGCAAGACCTGCGACATTCTCAAGTACGGCTACAGGTGGCCTATTGTTGCCCATCTCTTCCAGGAGGCGGATATACTGCCAGAAAGCGCTGGACTGTTTGCCGTTCAACCCTGTACGGGTTCCAGCCAGAGATATATCGGTACAAGGGGAGGAGCCCCAAGCAATGGAGATATTGTGAGGCAAGTCAGAGCCATGTAGCTCACCCATGTCCCCCTCGATCAGGGTATGTTCCTGCTCATTGTTGCCGAACTGGTTCCTATACATCTGGCATTTGGCGTGATCTATATCGTTCGACCACGCCACGTGGAAGCCAGCCTCTTCGAGGCCTAGGCGGGCAAGCCCTATGCCGGCAAAGAACTCAAGCGCTTGTGGTGCGGTTGAGCCGATACGGGTAGCCCCGCTGGATGCACCAGTCATGCCCTGTTCCTTTCCGATTTCTGACATTCACTGGTACTAGTGTACGTGCTGCTTGCTATGAAATCGTATGCGTATTCGCTGTGGCGCGCTCCTCCTATGACATCTACCAGCATTTTTTGGCGGCGAAACGCGCATTTGATTACGCAATCGCGTGGATTGAAGATGTCGGGAAAGGCGCTCTCGACTATTGTGGTAGCCAAGAGAAGCGATCCGTTTCCGAGGTGAGATTCGGGAACGGTCCGACTCTCGGCAGTGATTTATCTACGCAGACAAGCCAAAGGAGCCTCGCCATGATTCTCGTCACCACCACCCCGTCCATCGACGGCTACGCCATCACCAACTACCAGGGCATCGTCTTCGGCGAAGTGGTATCCGGTGTGAACATGTTCAAGGATCTTGGCGCGGGCCTGCGTAACATGTTCGGCGGGCGCAGCCAGGGATACGAGGAGGAGCTGATGCGCGCCCGCAACGAGGCCATCGCCGAGATGCAGCGGCGCGCGGAGGCTCTGGGCGCACACGCCGTGGTCGGCGTGGACATTGATTACGAAGTGCTCGGCGCCGACAACGGCATGCTTATGGTCACCGCATCCGGCACCGCCGTGCAGATCTCACGGCGTGCCTGAGGATTTGAGCGGGCTGCGCGGAGGTCGCGCGGGTTATAACGCGCAGACGATCAGGTAGATCGCCACGATGTGGCAGGCGTACCCGATGACCGTGCCCAAGTGGAACACTTCATGGAACTCGAACCAGCCGGGCACGGGGTTGGGTCTGCGCAACGCGAAGCACACGGCGCCGGCGATGTATGCGGCCCCTCCGCATGCGATGAGTATGGTTGGCGCGGGGCCGACCGCGGGAGCCGTACAAAGCTGCGGGATAAGCGTCACCGGTGCCAGTCCGAGCACGATGTACACGGTGGTGAACACCCAATTCGGGGTTCGCAGCCAGACGATATGCAGTATCGTGCCGATGGCCGCGGTCACCCAGATCACCGTGAGGTATGGGCGGCGCGTGCCCGGGTCGAGCGCGAAAAGCACGGGTGTGTTGGTGCCTGCGATAATGAGGAAGATATTCGAATAGTCGATGCCGCACAGCACACGGGTCACCGCCGTGCTTCGCCACGGCACGACGTGCAGGAGCGAGCTGTTGCCGAACAGCAGCATGGCCGATGCACCGTACACCGCGCACGCCGCTTTGACGGGGCCGGACGGTGCGATGCAGATCAGCACGATGGACGCCGCGATGCACAACGGTAGGGTGGCGAGGTGCAGCCATCCACGCAGTCGGGGTTTGCGATTGCCGAATGCGTCCACGGGGACGATGCGGCGTCTGACCGTTTTCAGTGCTGCCTTGGCTTGGCGGTAGTGCGACTGCGCGGCCCGGTATCGCGCCGACGCGCGATTCAGTGCGGCGATGGCATCGTCCATCCGGTCGCCGGTGTGCGGAGGCGTGGTCGTCGCGGCGGGGGACGCCGCCCGTGCCGTGCCGGTGGGAGCGCTCATATCGATCACCTCGCTGTGGCCGGCGCGTTTCCGGCCGCTAACTTACGTTACCGTAACGTAGTACGGGGCGGCGCGGCAGTCAAGGTCGGCAACGGCAATCCGGTGCATGTTCGATTATCCCGATTCGGTCGCGCCGCGGACGAAGGTGCACGGAGCGCTTCACCGTGAGCGTAATTACGGAATGAGAGCCGCCGGCAAGGGTTGGGTGGAGCGAAAGGTCAAGGTCGGGAGCCCGGAACGGTGCCGGATGCGGCAACGAACCCGGTCGCCGGCGTCGCTGGATGGTGACATCGCGGCGGCGGTCGCACGGTCGGCTGCCAAGCCGCATTACTCCGCGCGTGCAACGCGTTGATTGAAGGAGGACCGATTATGGCGATGTTTCCGTCTCTGATGAATGACACGATGTTCTCCGACCTGTTCGACGATCCGTTCTTCGAAGGTTGGCGCAACGTGGATCATGCCGTTGCGGACGGTCCGACCATGCAGACGGGCATGATGAACACTGATGTTCGGGAGACCGATAAGGACTACATCGTCGACATCGACATGCCCGGCTTCAGGAAGGACGATGTCTCGCTGAATCTGCGGAACGGCTATCTGACCGTTTCCGCGCGCCGGGACGACTCCCACGAAGACAAGGACGGCAATGGCCGTTGGCTGCGTCGCGAACGCTATGCCGGCTCCTGCTCGCGCAGCTTCTACGTTGGCGAGGACGTGAAGGATTCCGACATTCACGCCAGCTACAAGGATGGCACGTTGTGCTTGGAAATGCCGATGCCGGATATGCGATAGCCCTTTCCGTCGATCTTCAGGGGAATATCAGCATTCCGTGTTATGTTATCTCCCTATGAAAAAGGTGTATGTATACGTATTGAACGACATGGCGGAATGTGAAATAGGTTATATTCTACAAGCGTTCAGTATGGAAAAACTATTAAAAAATGGAACAAAAGAATTTGAAGTAGAAACGGTTGCTTGTAATAAGAAACCCATCCTAACTTTGGGCGGGTTGACCATTATTCCGGATCGCGCTATATCGGAAGTCGATTTCAGCAATATCGCGGCTCTGCTTTTGCCGGGTTCTTCCGCTTGGGGTAGTGAAGACAATCAGGAGATATTGAAAAAGGCGCAGGAGTGTCTACGTAATGATACTCTGGTTGGTGCTATTTGTGGGGCAACTCTTGCGCTTGCCGATTATGGCATATTGGATAGATTTAAACATACAAGCAACTCTCTGGAATATCTGAATTTCTTTTCAAAGAACTATGCAGGGCAGGACTTGTATGTTTGTTCTAATTCTGTTTCGGACAGGAACCTGGTGACGGCAAATTCGGCAGGTTCATTGGAATGGACAAAAGATATTTTAAAGAATCTTAATGTATACTCCGATAAGAAGATTGATGCATTTTATAATTACTATTCAACAGGCGATGCGAAGTATTATGATGAGCTCCTGCAATAGAGGGTGGTCCCGGGTCGTTGGCTTTCCCGCGGGAGCCGGTCACATGCATGATTTGTTCGCAGTGAGCCGTATGCACTACGATATGGCTGGTTATCGTATTGCTCGCCCTCCCATGGGGTGGGCCGACTCCTTTTGGCTGTTGCTGCTCAATCTACACGGGCCGATTCTCGCAATCGCACTTGTCCTGATTTGGTGGCGATGACTCTTTACTCTTTACTCGGCATAAAGACCCAGCAAAGGAGCATGCGACATGAACGCCGTTAAACATATCCTTATGACGGTCTGCACAGGCATTGTCCTCTGGCTCATGACATTGGTGGGAGGACTCGCCTGGGCGATGTTCTCCACCCCGGGCAGCCGGCAGCGCACAGAGGCGCTCTGGGGAGCCGTCTACTTCGAGACAAGCCCCTCCAAGAACGGGGTTCTGATGCAATTCGGATTGGAGAACATGCGATCGGTCCTGCTGTTGCTGCTCGCTTGCCTTGCGGCGTGCGCTGCAATCAGTCTGATCGCGAAGGCCTGTATCAAAGGCCATGCAGCAATGTGCAAGCCGAAGCGAATCACCCGCTAGCAGGCGCTTGCATGTGCCGTACTTGGACCATGCGCCGATGCCACGGCCGCCATATGCCTGACAGGATTATACGGCCCTCCCTTCGGTCGGCTGGTCGTCGTGCAACAGATGAGTGGGATATGAATTCTATCTGGTGCGCTTGTAGGGCAACGAGTCGCTGGTCAATTCCAAGCCGTCGGCGACTTTGGCCGCGTCACTATTGGACAGCGAACCAAACCACTTGTATAGATCACCGGGCAGGAACTCGTAACGCTGCCCGCAACGGACGAGCGATGGCTTCAACAAACCGGCCTGCTGCCAGTCGGCAAGAACAATGTCGCCCGGCTCGTTCCAGTTGATGTTGCCAGTGACTTTGACGATCACGCCCGATACACCGTCGTCGCCGACTTCGGTGACGACCACCGGCCGGACTTTGCCGACGCCCGGATGGTCGGGGAACTCGACCCACATCAGCCACACGTCATAGGGCTTCACATCAGAGGTTGTCATAGATGTCATCTTCCGGGTCGTCCCAATCGGCCGGCATGATCGCACGCCCCGATGCGGAACGCTCGAACCTGCGCACCGTGTTCACCTTGACCACGCGTCGCGGACCATAGCCTCCGGCGACATAGCCGGCCAAGTACGCGCCGATGAGCGACGTGAGATTGTCGCCACGGCTTTCCGCAACCTCTTCGGCGGTCTTGTACACAGGCAAAGACTCAACAGCTGTCATCACACACCACCTTTCCTGATTGCTCCAATTATATCGATTGCGCTTGGCGGTTTACGAGCGTCATGCGACGGACTTGCGCAAGAGACCACATAACCCAGCCGGACAGGGAACGTCAGTCGTCGTCATCGTCCCATCCGCGCGGATATAGTCCGACTCCATCCCCGCGATACGCAACTGGCCTGATGATGCAGTCGGCGTCGTGATTGACCTTAAGTTCCGGATATCCATCCGCGTCGCGGCGGATGTCATCATGCACAGCATCAACGGGATGGATCGGGCCGCGCATGACAGGCCCCCGGCTTCCGCCGTAATCACCACGCTCGGCGGATTCGCTCCACTGTTCAAACTTTTCGTCTGGAATATTCATAGCACGCCTCCATCGTCACCCAACTTGTATAGAAGAATTTAGGGTGTGTTTACACTAGTTGTTTTTGCTGGTGTTTTTGAGTTGGATGGCGATGAGGGCGAGTTGGAGGTTGGCGAGGAAGGTAGCGTCGAGCCTGTCGTAGCGGGTGGCGGCCTCGCGGTAGTGCTTCATACGGTTGAAGATGCGTTCCACGACGTTCCGCCCCTTGTGCGCCTGCCTGTCATAGTCCCATGACTCCGCGCGGTTTCTCTTGGGCGGCACGACCGGCGTCAGGCCATATCAAAATGGGGTTATAGGCCAAAATGTGTGTCCGTTTTGGCTTGTGTTCCTTTGTGGCGGTGGGCGTTCCTCCTGTTCGAGTTGTATGGGCGGGGAACTCGAGGTCGGCCAGAATGTGTGTCCGGAATGGCCGGTCAGGCCTTACGGCACAACGGTTGAGTGACTTTCGAGTTGGCGTGGCAGATTGGGTGGATGAACACACCTTGTTGCGCCGTGTGCGGCGAGCCGATGAAGCGGAACGGAAGGACGAGCTCGGGACGGATCAGGTGGCGGTGCCGGAACGCCGGCTGCGGGAGCTCACGCACCCAGTCGCGCGACAACAGCGCCCGTGATCTGCGGTGCGGTCTGGATTGGCTGTTCTCGAAACAATCGCAGGCCGAGCACCGGCTGCCGGCACGCACGCTGCGCCGCCGGTGCGAGCTCATGTGGAGCCTGTGGCCGCCCGTGCCCCTGGTGGACGAGGTGCATCATGTGGTGCATGTGGACGGCATCCACCTGCACCGCGACGCGGTGGTCCTGATCGCGGTGGCCGGCGGGCACGTGATCGGCTGGCACGTCGCCAAAAGCGAGAAAGCGGCGGCATGGCAGTGCCTGATGGCGCGCATCGCGCCGCCCGACGTGCTCGTATGCGACGGCGGGGGCGGCGTCCTCAAGGCCGCGAAGGCCATGTGGCCGGATACGAGGATCCAGCGGTGCCTGTTCCACGTGCAGGCCAACATCCTCGAGCTGACCGGCAGGCGGCCCAGACTCGAGGCGGGCGGACGGCTGCGCCGGGTGGCCCTGTCCCTGCCCCGCGTCGGGGACGCGGGCGGCGCGGCCGAATGGCTGGTCTCCTACAACCAGTGGGAGCAGGACTTCGCCTCGTTCCTCGACGAGAAGAGCGAATACGCCGACGGCGGCGTGAACGACATGCACCAAAGGCTCGTCAAGGCACGGCGCATGATCCGCAGACGCATCCGCGAGGGCCACCTGTTCACGTTCCTCGACGAGGGGCTCGCGTCCGTCGGCCCGGTGCCGTCCACCAACAACCTCGTCGAATCATGGAACGCGCGCCTGCGCGACATGCTGCGCCGCCACCGCGGACTGCGGCTGGTCAGACGGCTGAAGGCGATCTGCTGGTGGTGCCACCAGCACACGGAACGTCCCGAGACCGACGCGTGGCTCGCGGCCAACGCGATGACCGACGAACGACTCGAGCGCCTCTACCGGCAGGCATGGGAAAGGAGCCCGCAAGGCCAGTACGAGACGTTCGGCATCCCCGCAAGATACGGCACCGGCATCGACTGGAACGAGTTCCACACACGGGTCGAATGGCAGTCGAACGACTAGACCGCCGGACACACATTTTGGCCTATAACCCTCAAAGGTTGTCACGAAGCTGGCTGTTGTCAAAACAAAAGGGCTGGAATCGTTGGTATTTCAACGATTCCAGCCCTTTACTTGCTGGTGCGAGTGGGGGGAGTTGAACCCCCACGAGCATACACTCACTGCCACCTGAAGACAGCGCGTCTACCATTCCGCCACACTCGCAGACAATCGACTAACTTACACCCAGATGCGCAATCATACAATCTTCGGCGTGTCGCGGTTGGCGGTTGGCGGCATGATGCCGCGGCCGTCGGCGCGCGGCGGCTACGACGTCACAGTCCCGGTCTGCGCTCGCCGTTGCCGTAGAAGTGAGCCATCGCGTCGTCGCGGAACTCATCGAAGTATCCGCCGTCGATGGCGGCGCGGATGTCGTCCAGCAGCTTCACGAAGAAATGTTCGTTGTGAATCGTGGCCAACGTGAAGCCGTTGAATTCGCGTGCGCGAAGCAGGTGATCGACGTATGCGCGCGAGTAGTGACGGCACGTGTAGCAGTCGCATCCTTCCTCCAGCGGGCCGAAATCGAACTTGTGCTGGGCGCGTTTGATGTTGTATCGGCCCGACCTCGTGTAGATCGCGCCGTTGCGGGCGCAACGTGCGGGGGCCACGCAGTCGAAGGTGTCGCCGCCGTTCTCCACGCAGTCGAAGATGTCGTCCACGGAGGCGATGCCGAGCACATGACGTGGACGGTTCTCCGGCATCGCGTCGCAGATCCATGCGCAGGTGTCGCCGATGAGACGCTTCTCGATCGCGCCGCCGATGCCCACGCCGTCGAAGTCCAGAGAGGCGATCTGCGCGGCCGCGCGCCGGCGCAGGTCCTCATAGTTCGCGCCCTGCACCACGCCGTACAAGGCCTGATACGGCCTGCCCAGGCGTTCCGCCGTCAGCCGCTGGTGCTCGTCCACGCAGCGACGGGCCCAGCGGAAGGTGCGCTCCACCGAGTCTTCCTGGTAGGAGCGGGTGTTCATCAGCGTGGTGAGTTCGTCGAACGCGAACATGATGTCTGCGCCGATTTTGTGCTGGATGCCCATCGAAATCTCAGCGGAGAACCGGTGCGAGTCGCCGTTCAGCGGTGACTTGAATGTCACGCCGTCCTCGTCCACCCAGGCCATGCGTTCCTTGCCCTTGGCGATGATGTCGTCCGACTTCATGCCTGTCACGTCCATCGCCAGCGTCTTCTTGAAGCCGACGCCCAGCGACATGACCTGGAATCCGCCGGAATCGGTGAACGTGGGCCCATCCCAGTTCATGAAACGCGCCAAGCCGCCGGCCGCGTCCAGCACGGCCTCGCCCGGGCGCTCGAACAGGTGGAAGGCGTTGGCCAGCAGGCATTGTGCACCTAGATCCTTCATCTGCTCGGGCAACACGGCCTTCATCGCGGCTTGCGTGCCCACCGGCACGAAGGCAGGCGTGCGAATATCGCCGTGGGGCGTGTGGATGATGCCGGTGCGTCCGTATCGGGCACCGTCTCGCCCAAGCCCGCTGGCCGTGGATGGCAGGCGGGTGATTGTTTCGAAATGGAAGGCGCTGCGGTCGCCGGGCTGGCCGGGCTGCGCGCCCAACGGATGTTCAAGAAGGCTGATCGTCATATGTTCACTTTAGGCAGAAGGGCCAGAAAAGGGCTGGAGATTGTGAAGAACTCGGTTTCGAGGGGCGGATTTCGCCGCTCTCGAACGTCTACTTCCGCTTCAAGGGGCTCCTGGCCAAGTAGGCCGTCTGCAAAAATGGCGGAATGGCGTTAAATGAGGGCTCTTGATATTCGGAATTGACCGCGCGAACAGCCCCTTGAAGTGCAAGTAGATGTTCCCGAAACAGGAAATCAGCCCCTCGAAGCCGAGATGTCCATAAGACTCTGCGATGATTACGCATAGACTTTCAATCAACGTTCAGAAAACCCTCAGATTAACTGCCTTTACTAATGAGGTAGCACACGAGAAGCGGCAATGAGCAAGCGCCCGAATAGCCGCCGAACAGACGTGATAAGAATTTAGGAAAAGGAGTAGCAATGGCTGACGAATTCAACCCGCAGGGCGTCGACCAGACCCCGCGGAATAATGAAACCCCCAATGATACTGCCGATGCCGGCAACGCCGAGCCGAAGAACCCGTTTGTAGGCGGCGACTCGGTCGATGCCGGCAACGCCAGCGATTCCAACGAGCAGCAAGCCCCGGTTTCCCTGGCCGCCCCCGCTGCCGATCAGCAGCCTACGCAAGCCGCTACCGACACCGCCGCCACTGAGCCCATCCCGGACTACGCCTCCGCCAAGGGCGAGAGCACGGTGGTCTCCTCCTCGCCGGCTTCTCCGGCAGCGCCGGCCGCAGACCAGACCTCGGCCACAACTCCGCTGTACCGCCCGGCCCCGGAATACGGCGCTTATGGTCCGACCCCGACTCAGGCACAGGGCCAGCAGGGCGGCCAGGCCGGCAACAATGCCCAGCCCACGCAGCAATTCCCGTTCGGTCAGCCTGCACAGCAAACCCCACAGGGCCAGCAAGGCAACCGCAATCCCTACTACACCAATAACCCGCAGCCGCAGGGCAACGGCAATCCGTTCAATCCGCCCACGCAGCCGCAGCAGAACATCGGCAACCCATTCGCCAGCCAGTCCGGCCAGAATGGCCAGCAGCCCCAGCAGGGCGGTCTGTTCGGTTTCGGCACTCCCGGTACCGGTACGCCGAACGGTCAAGGTCCGACCCAGCCGGGACAGCCCGGTCAGCCCGGCCCCGCCAAGCAGGGCATGTCCAAGACGGCGAGCAACATCCTCATCGCCGTGGTCGCCGCCGTCGTGTCTGCGGCCCTGTGCCTGGGCCTCGGTTACGGTGCCCTCACCAGCGGCCTGATCACCTTGCCGACCAGCAATTCGCTGTCCAACGTCAGCTCGAATAAGTCCGGCTCCGGGTCCGCCACCGCCAAGAGCGGCGAAGCCCCCGACTGGCAGACCGTCGCCAGCGATGTCTCCGGCTCCGTGGTCTCCATCCAGACCGCGTTGAGCAACGGCACCGCCAAGGGCTCCGGCGCCATCATCGACACCGAAGGCCACATCATCACCAACAACCACGTGATCTCCGGCGCCCAGCAGATTCAGGTGACGCTTGCCAACGGCAACATGTATTCCGCCACGCTCGTCGGCACCGACACCACCACCGATCTTGCGGTCATCAAGCTCGACAACCCGCCGAGCGACCTCAAGGCCGTGAAATTCGCCGATTCCGACAAGCTCGCCGTCGGCGAGAACGTGATGGCCATCGGCAACCCGCTCGGCTACGACGACACCGCCACCACCGGCATCGTCTCCGCCCTGAACCGCCCGGTGACCGTGACCGACGATAACAACAACGAGATCGTCACCAACGCCGTCCAGATCGACGCGGCCATCAACCCCGGCAACTCCGGCGGCCCGACCTTCAACGCGGCCGGCCAGGTGATCGGCATCAACTCGTCCATCGCCTCGACCGCCACCTCATCCGACTCCGCCGGTTCGATCGGCATCGGCTTCGCCATCCCGTCCAACCTCGTCAAGCGTGTGGCCGACGAAATCATCAAGGACGGCAAGGTCAAGCACGTTGCCCTCGGCGTGGTCATCAAGTCCGACACGGTTGAAGCCGACGGCGTGACCCGCGGCGGCGCGACCATCACCAAGTCCAGCGCCACCGGCAGCGCGGTCGTCTCCGGCGGCCCGGCCGACAAGGCCGGCCTCAAGGAGGGCGACACCATCGTGGCCTTCAACGGCAACGCGGTGAACAACAACTACTCGCTGCTTGGTTACGTTCGTGCCGCGGCTTTGGGAGACAAGGTGACGCTGACCATCGTGCGCGATGGCAAGACCATGGATGTGGACGTGACGCTCGATCAGGAGGAGTCGTCGGTGAACGGTTCGTCCGGCGCCAACGGCAACAGCAACGGCCAGAACAACAAGCGCAACCGGAACGGCGACGGCGCCAACGGCAACAACGGCGGCGACGATGGCAACGGCCAGAACGGCAACGGCCGCAACGATGGAGGCACCGGTGACGGCGGCGGCTTCACCGATCCGTTCGGCCTGTGGTAAAGGCCTGCGGTAAAGCGGATGGCGCGTCGCGCGACGGTGGACGATAGTCGCTGAACGCGCGTCGGGCCGGTCAGGGGCCGTGGCGGTGAGCGAGTCTGCCGCCTCGGCCCTTTCGCATATCCGATGCGTTCGGCGTGCCGCGCAGACTCGGCCATGCGGCGGATTGGAGGCGCGATGCGCGGGGCAGGATGTCCCGAGCGATACCCATAATTATGGATACACATAACTGAATACGAACATCTTTGCGCCGTGTATCGGAAGGTCACGCGGGAGCTGAGCGATGCGAGGCCCCAGGCATGGACGCCGGTGGGTTAACAAGGCGTGACCGCAGCGCCGATTGCGCGGGCCACGCTTGCCGCAATCGACTCCGTATACGAGCGTAAGGAGCAACGATGAGCGCACTCATCAGATTCTTCACCAAAATCCTCGATATTTGCCGGCTTGTACCGATGCTGCCGGTCGTCGTCATCGCCGCGATTCCGTTGGCTTTACTAGGCGATTGGCGTCCGTGGGGCAATGCGATGGCGATTCCGGTACTCGGCAATCCGGGCTTCGGCCAGTGGCTGGTTATCGCACTGGTGCTGATCATCGTGGCCGACACCGTGCGCGGCATGATCGACGATCTGCGGCACGGGCAGGTCGGCGTCGATCTGCTGGCCGTGGTCGCGATTCTCTCCACTGTGGCCGTCCACGAATACTGGGCGAGCTGGGCGGTGATGCTGATGGTCACGTCCGGTGAAGCCATCGAGGAGTACGCCCAGGCCAAGGCCGAACACAGTCTGACCGCACTGATGGAAGCGGCGCCGCGGACCGCGCACGTCGTCAGCCTCCCCGGCGTGGGACGCGACTCGGCAGGCGATGCCGGCGATGCATCCGAGGGCTTCCGCCGCGTGGGCCAGTTTGCGACGGCGTCGGCCGCGCATCGATTCGATACGGTGCCGGTCGAACAGGTGCGGCTCGGCGACGTGCTGATGGTGTTGCCGGGCGAAACCGTGCCGGTTGACGGCGAACTGTTGTCGGGCTCGGCCACGCTTGACCTGAGCAACATCAACGGTGAACCGGTGCCGCGCGAAGTGTTCGCCGGCGCCCGCGTGATGTCCGGCGCGGTGAACGGTTCATCGGCGCTGACCATGCGCGCCACACAGGTGGCCGCCGATTCGCAGTATCAGCGCATCCTCGAACTCGTGGCGTCCGCGCAGGAGTCGCGTCCGGCCGTGGTGAAAACCGCTGACCGCTTGGCCGTGCCCTTCACCGTGCTTTCGTTGGTGATTGCCGGTGTGGCGTGGGCGGTGTCCGGCCTGCCCACACGATTCGCCCAAGTGCTCGTGCTCGCCACGCCCTGCCCGCTGCTCATCGCCGCACCGGTGGCATACATCGCCGGAACCGGACGCCTCGCCGCAGCCGGCGTGCTTATCAAAGCACAGGACGTGCTGGAAAACCTCGGCCGCGTCACGCAGGTGTTCTTCGACAAAACCGGTACGCTCACCGTCAAGCAGCCTCAGGTGGTGCGCGTCGAGATGCTGCCCGGCGCGGCGGCCCAGTTCGACGGGGACCATGTGTTGATGATGGCCGGCGTGGTGGAAAGCTATTCGGTGCATATCCTGTCCAAAGGCATCGCCAAGGCCGGAACGGAGGCGATGGCCAGACTGCGCCGGCAGTCCGAGAACGACGGGCGGCCATGCCCCGAGTCGGACGCCGTCTGGTTCGGCGTCGGCCGCGAGCATCCGGTCGTCAAGGGCATCAACGAGGAAGCCGGCAAAGGCGTTTCCGGCGAAGTGAACGGGCACGTGGTGCGTGTGGGCCGGCTGTCTTTTGCCGCCGCCGGGAAGGACGGATTCCTGACGGCCGGCAGCGCCGACCCCACTGGCCCGCGTCACGACCTGCGGCCCGGAACGGAGGCCGCCGGCGGAACGGAAGAGGATATCCTCACGCGCTTCGGCCTGCTGCGGCCGGACGAGATGGCGTCCTACGTGTCCATCGATGGCCAATTGATCGCACGCATCGTGCTGCGTGATGTGCCGCGCGCCAATGCCAGGACGGCGCTCGCCAAACTGCATGCGCTGGGCGTCGCCAGACTCGCCATGCTCACCGGCGACAAGCGCACCTCGGCCGACATCATCGCGAACGAGGTCGGCATTGACGAGGTCCACGCCGAACTCTTCCCCGAAGACAAGGTCGCCGCCGTCAAGTCCGCCGCGGAAGACGGCAACGCCATCACGATGATGGTCGGTGACGGCGTGAACGACGCCCCGGTGCTCGCCGTCGCCGACATCGGCGTGGCCATGACCGACGGCACCTCCACCGCCGCCTCCGAAAGCGCCCAGGTGGTCATCATGACCGATGACATCGCGGCCGTGCCGCGCGCCATCGCCATCGCCCGCCGCACCAAGCGTGTGATGCTGCAAGCCGTTATCGTCGGTCTTGCGCTCGCCGTGATCGGCATGATCGTCGCCGCGTTCGATCTCATTCCGGTCGTCGTCGGCGCATTCCTCCAGGAGGCCATCGACGTGGTGAGCATCCTCTGGGCCCTCACCGCCCTGATCGATCGAGATTAGGGAATACGGCCCGCCGCGTACCGCGACATGGAGCCGGTCGCCGCACCGATCGCATATCGGTGCGGCGGCCGGCTTGTTTTTTTGTCGTCGCTCTTCTTGCGTTCATGCCGTAAGGCCCGTTCCGGGCGATGCCGATGCCGCCCGTCTCGAAGCGCGGAACCGCGCCCGTCGGCATCCGGGCGAAATCCATCCCCGTATGTTCCCTTGTGAACACAGGGTTTTCGGCGTCTCGTTAACGAAGACGTCATACGTGAGACGTTTTGGAAACACAAGGGCAACACGACGCGCGAAAGGGGTTGGGATAAATGGGCATGTAACTGCTTGAGCGTCGTGCGAGAGAGGAACAGGCGTATGGCGAAGTTGGGAATGATGCGACCGGTCGCGGCCGCTATGGTGCTCGCCGCGGTGGTCGCTTTGACCAGTGGCTGTGGCTGGGGCCGCACCGTGGCCGACAGAAAGGCCATGGAATCCGATGGCTCCGGCACTCCTGCGCAAAGCTGTGTGGATACCAGCGCAAAGAGCATCGCCATCGGTTTCGTGAACTCGCTGAGCGGCACCATGGCCCTCTCCGAGAAGACCGTGTCCGATTCGCTGCATATGGCGGTCGATGAGATCAACGCCAAGGGTGGTGTGCTCGGCAAGAAATTGGAAGTCGTGCAACAGGACGGCAAGTCCGAACCGGCGGTGTTCGCGGAGAAAGCCAAGACCTTGATTGAAAAGAACTGCGTGGCGGCGGTGTTCGGCGGATGGACTTCCGCGTCCCGCAAAGCCATGAAGCCGGTGTTCGAAGCAGACGACGCGCTGCTGTTCTATCCGCTGCAGTATGAAGGCATGGAGGCCAGCCCCAATATCTTCTATACGGGTGCGGCGCCGAACCAGCAGATCGTTCCCGCTCTCGACTATCTCAAGGAGCAAGGCCGCAGAAGGCTGTTCCTTGTGGGATCCGATTATGTGTTCCCCCAAACCGCGAACCGCATCGTGCGCGCCTATGCGAAACACAATGGCATGGATATCGTCGGAGAGGAATACACGCCGATGGGTGCCACGGACTTCAGCACCATCGTCAATAAGCTCAAGGCCTCGGGGGCTGACGCCGTGGTCAACACGCTGAACGGTGATTCCAACGTCGCGTTCTTCAAGGAATACAAGGCGTCGGGTCTGCAGGCGGACAGTCTTCCCGTCATCTCCATGTCCATCGCGGAAGAAGAAGTCGCCTCGATCGGCTCGGACAACGTCAAAGGCCAGTTGACCGCATGGAACTACTACCAGACTTTGGGCGACGAGGAAAACAGGACTTTCGTGAAGGATTTCAAAGCCAGGTACGGGCATGACAGACCGACCTCGGACCCGATGGAATCCGCCTACACCTCCGTGTACCTGTGGAAGGAAATGGTCGAGAAGGCGAAGAGTTTCGCCGTGGATGACGTCAAACGCGCCGCCGGCGGCATCACGTTCGATGCCCCTGAAGGCACGGTCACCGTCGATGGCGAAAACCACCACATCTACAAGACGTCGTATATCGGCCGGATCGGCGATGATCGCCTGATCCACACCGTGTGGAAGTCCGATGGCCCCATCAAGCCCGATCCGTATCTCAAGGCGTATGCGTGGGCCGGGAGCCTGCAGAGCCCGGGTTCGGATTCGTCCAAGTGAGTGAAGGGAGAAGGAGGGATGAACATGCTTGCACCGCGGATTGTCGAGGGACTACCAAGCGGCTCGATATGGTCCCAGCAGGCCCGATTCGTATCTCAAGGCGTATGCGTGGGCCGGGAGCCTGCAGAGCCCGGGTTCGGATTC